>Ga0164318_10003193_pt1 | contig 15468 bp, 12 predicted proteins | sample GuaBasSedimGuay9_FD_113734 | JGI IMG/M metagenome (GOLD analysis project Ga0164318, IMG submission 113734) | Subseafloor sediment microbial communities from Guaymas Basin, Gulf of California, Mexico - Guay9, Core 4571-4, 0-3 cm | ecosystem: Environmental > Aquatic > Marine > Hydrothermal vents...
ATACTTTTAATTCTTCCACAAACTTTCCTGAACGGCATAAACGGAAGCTTCTTACAGAAAGCTTTGCCCAGATGGACCTAAAGGGCCAAGCGGTTGTAGGAGAAGATAATAGTCAGCTTAGTACAGAAGTTTCTAAAGCTCAGGATTGTATCTCAAGTTTTAAGACATGTAAGGATAGCTGTCCTTATGGCCAGGGAGGGAAGCTTTGCCGTCAAGGTTGCCATGATAATTTTAACGAATGTATGGATTAAATCCTTCCGTAATGGCCGGTTAACTTGACATGGTGAGTCTGCGTCCTGATTAATTTATAGTTTATGATTGAAAAGTAAACCCCGTTAGAGGACGTTGTTCTCTAACGGTCCGCGGTGACGGTGGCTTTAAACCATTGTCACCTTCAATCGGTAATGACCATCGATTAAAATCGGCTTGCCCTGGGGAATAAGTCGAATCAATATATTCCACAGGGTGAACTTTCTCTAACGGGGTAAGAATCCGTGCCGGAGGCGTGCTAAGTTTATGCCCTTTTTTTATAGAAATAAGCATTTTTTCTATCCTTTGATAATCTGGCTTCTGATTGTCTGCTGGTATTTCATTTTCATTTCTCCTTATCTGAATACTCTAAGGCTCAAAGCTAAAGATTTTATTTTCTCCCAGGCCTTTTATCTTTTCTATAACCCCCCTTCTGAATTTAGAGATATTGTTATTGTTGCCATTGACGAAACTTCCCGCAGAGATATAGGCGGCCGGTGGGACCGGGAGGCCAATGCTAACATCCTAAAAAAGATTATTTCAGCTTCGCCTAAAGTTATAGGGTTAGATATAATCTTTTCGGGAAAGGGAGAAGAAGAAAAAGATAACGCTTTAAAACATACCTTTGAATCTTTTCCCAATATTGTCCTTGCCTATGCTTTAAGGGGCAATAATACTGTCTTGCCTGAGAAGGAATTCATTGATTCGGTAAAGGCAGTGGGGTTTGCCAATAAAATAGCCGGCAGAGACAGTGTGGTAAGGAAAACCCGCCTTTTTCAAAAAGGCAGTTACGGGATTTACAAGTTTTCCTTTGACGCTTATGTTTTAGCGGCATATTTAGGTGTAGACGGCCAGGATATAAAGGTTAAAGGCGGGAACCTAATTATCGGCAGTAAACTTTCTGTTCCTTCAGAACAGGGAATCATTCCGATCGACTATTTGGTTCATCCTGATAATTTTATTACTGTTTCAGCCGGTTCAGTTTTGAAAGGAGAAGTTCCTCCTGTGCTGTTTAGGGACAAAATTGTCTTAATAGGAGAGACTGATCCTTTAATGCATGACGTGCATCTTACACCTTTAGGATTAGCTCCCGGAGTTACGATTGTCGGGAATTCTTTGACTATGCTGTTGAGCAAGAGGTTTATTCATTCCTTTTCAGGAGGCCGGACTTTCCTTTTAGTTTTTCTTTTAGGTTTAGTCCTTATTGCCTTTGGCTGTCTGTTCCGTCCGGCGGTTTCTTTTATTGTTACTTGTGTTTATCTTGCCGGAATCTTTTCAGGGTTTGTGTATTTGAGGGCAAAGGGCGTAGAACTTGATTATTTAAGCGTTTTGCTGATGCTGGCTTTAGCCTATGTTTGCTTTAATGCCTATAAATACAGCTACCTCATATATATGAGCAGTAAGCTGAAGAAGTTGGCGGTAACTGATCCCTGGACGGGGTTTTATTCTTTACGTTACTTTATGCTTACTCTTGATGCGGAGCTGAAGAGAAAACAGCAGGGCATGGCAGTTATAGGTTTCTTGATAACTAACCAGAAAAGCCTGTTAAACATTTTGAGCTTTGAGGAGTACAAATCTTTAATAAAATCCTTAGCCGGAGAAATACGTTTAACGCCGGTTCGTTTATATAAAGGGGCAGTTTTTACCCGCATATCTACAAATCTTTTAGGGGTTTCTGTCTTGACGGATAATAAAGATACTTGCGGAGAGCTTGTCCGGGGGATTTTAGGTAGAATAAATACTAAAGAATTCAGGGTATCGGGGAAAAAAGTCAAAGTTTCTCTTAAAGGTATAGTAGTTTATAAAGATAGAGGGAGAAAGGCTGATTCCGGCCAAATTTTTTCGGCAATAGAAACATCTTTAGGTAAAATAGACTTGTTTCCGGATAAACCTATCATTTTCCAGGATATAGAAGAAGGGGTCGTTGAGATAGATAAAGATAAATTTCTTTCTAAGGGCATGGATTTTCTGGCGTCGGATTTAGCCGCCCGGGACAAAGATATTGAACAGTCTTTAAAAGAGGTCATTCGGTCCAAGCAGGAGATTGAAAAAGCCTATTTAGAAAGTATCACTTCTTTAGTCAGGGCATTGGAAGAGAAGGACACTTTTACCCAGGGCCATTCCGAGAGGGTAGCTGAGTATTCTTTGCGGATAGCTAAGGAGACGGGGTTATCGGAGAAGGAGTGTGATACTGTTTACCGCGCCGCATTATTGCATGATATCGGAAAAATCGGCATTCCTGATTATATCCTGCATAAAAAAGAAAAGCTGTCGGAAGAAGAGATCAACTTAATAAGGAAACATGAGATAATCAGCGTCCAGATTCTAAAGCCTATAAAAGCTTTTGAAGAACTTTTACCTATAGTCCTTTCCCACCATGAATGGTTAGACGGAACAGGTTATCCTTACGGGTTAAGCGGAGATATGATTCCTAAGGGGGCGCAGATTTTAGCTGTCGCGGATTCCTTTGATGCTATTACCAGCGGAAGAGGGTATAAAAAGGGGAAGAGTTTTAAAGAGGCGATTGAAGAATTAAAAAAGTTCAGCGGGACACGCTATAATCCCGAATATATCAAAGCCATAGAGAAAGTTACGGGTATAAAGTAGAGAGAGCTAATCAGCGGGATGTAATAGAGCGGGGGCTATTTTTGGTTGTTTTCTCCTCTGATGTTTTTTAAAGAGAGCATGGTCTTAACCGACTTTATAATATCTTTTTTTGTGCAGGGTTTAGTCAGATAATGGTCAGCTTCTAAAGAATATCCTTTTTTCATGCTTTCAAAGTCCTGAATAGCTGTAAGCATTATTATCGGTATCCATTCTTTTATATTCTTGCGTATCCATTCCAGGACCCCGAATCCGTCGCATTTAGGCATTTTTATGTCTAAAATGGCCACGTCAGGTTTCTCAGCCAGTATTTTCTCTTTTGCTTCTTCTCCGTCCTGAGCGGTAACAACTTCAAGCCCTTCGGATTTCAGCATCTTGCTGAAAAAGAACAAAAGGCCTTCTTCATCATCCGCAAGGAGGATCTTAGCCATGATTTTAGAACTTTCCTCTCTATTTGGAACTGGTGTAAAATACACCAGTTCCTGATTATGATGATTAACCCTCGATTACAATGATTGAAAACATTGATTTTTAAATCGCTGAAATCAGGCATTGGTGCTATTTATTATGCACCAGTGTCTATTTGTCTGAATGCCGAGGGCGGGAGTTGAACCCGCATGAGGTTACCCCCATCGGTTTTTGAGACCGACATGTCTGCCAGTTCCATCACCTCGGCAGATAACGACATTGCAGTTTATCAAACATAGAACAAATAGGGTTAAATGATAACATTATGGTTTTTCTTTGTCAATTGACAATTTTAATCTGAGGTGTTAATATAGCGCCATTGTGTAATCTGCGGTTCTGGGGCTGTAGCTCAGCTGGGAGAGCATCACGCTGGCAGCGTGGGGGTCAGGGGTTCGAACCCCCTCAGCTCCATTTTAATTCAATGAGACTTAGACTTTTTCGAAGAAAAAGTCTATAGTCGAATTGATCCTGAGCGACCGAAGGGAGTCGAAGGATCTAGGGTTTAATTAAACCCAAATAATGCGATTAGCATTATTTGCTCGCTTGTGCCCGCGAGGGTGCTTGTGCCCGCGAGGGTGCTTGTGCCTGCGAGGGTGCTTGTGCCCGCGAGGGTATAGGGTACGGCATTTTTCCGGTAAAGGTGAAAATTGCTGAGATTAGGCGTTCATGTTTCAACCGCGGGGAAAATCTATAAAGCTGTAGACAGGGCAGTTGAACTCGGATGTAATGCTATGCAGATTTTTTCCCGCAACCCCCGTTCTTTTAGAAGAAAAACATTTGAAGAGGGCGATGTTTCGGAGTTTAGGATTAGAAGAAAAAACGCCGGAATTTTCCCCTTGTCTATTCACGCGGTTTATACCCAGAATTTAGCCGGCACGGATTTCAGGCTTTACCGCTTATCTATACGCGATTTTATCCTTGATTTACAGGATGCCCGGCAACTCGGGGCGGATTTGGTTGTAACCCATACAGGCAGTTTTAAAGGCGGGAGTTACAGCCGGGGTATGGAAAAAGCTGTTTCCGCTTTTGATAAGATTTTAAATAACGTCCCGAAAGGCATCACTATTCTTTTGGAAAACATTTCCGGAAGCGGGTCGTGGCTGGGTTCGCGGATATCGGAATTGGCGTATATAATTAAAAGGCTCGGTTTCCCAAAGAATATGGGGATATGTTTGGATACCTGCCATGCTTTTTCCGCGGGATATAATATCCGCGAGGGAAAAGGGCTTAATCTTTTAGTTAAAGAGATTGATTCTCTTTTAGGGTTAGAGAGGTTAAAACTCATACATCTTAATGACACTAAAGATGAATTAGGGTCAAGAAAAGACCGCCATGAGCATATAGGCAGAGGCAAGTTGGGGGAAAACGGAATAAGCGGGATTATAAACCATCCGCGGCTGAAAGGTATTCCTCTGATTCTGGAGACTCCTGGAAAAAGTGACGGCGACGACCGGGTAAATTTGGAATCTGTGCGCAGGATTTATAAAGGGTGATAAATTGTGGAATACTCTAAATCTGTTGATAAAAAATGGCAGAAGTACTGGGAGGATACCGGTCTTTTTAAAGTTGATGTTAAGAATAAAACCCGGCCCAAGTATTATTGCCTGGTAATGTTTCCTTATCCTTCAGCTGAGCTCCATGCCGGGCATGCCCGCAATTACATTATAGGCGATGCTGTTGCCCGCTATAAGATTATGCGGGGGTTCTATGTTTTATCTCCCATGGGCTGGGACGCTTTCGGCCTTCCGGCTGAGAATCAGGCAATCAAGAAGGGGGTTCATCCAAAAGAGTGGACCTTCCGCAATATTGAAAAGATAAAAGGCCAGCTTAAGAGCTGGGGAATTGGGTATGATTGGGAGAGGGAGATTGCCACCTGCCGGCCGGATTATTATAAGTGGACCCAGTGGATTTTTCTAAAACTTTACGGGAAAGGGCTCGTGTACAAAAAAAAATCCGCTGTGAATTACTGTCCTTCTTGCAGGACCGTTTTAGCTAATGAACAGGTTATTCAGGGGAAATGCGAGAGGTGTTCTACGGATGTTGTCCAGAAGAACCTCTCTCAGTGGTTTCTCAGGATTACCGATTACGCGGATAGGCTTCTTAAAGATTTAGATATTCTTAAAGACTGGCCGGAAAGAGTAAAGTCTATGCAGAAGAACTGGATCGGCAGGTCTTTAGGCGTAGAGATAGATTTTCCGGTTGATAAAAGTAAGATTAAGATTAAATGTTTTACCACCCGTGCTGATACCATATTCGGGGCTGTTTTTCTCGCTCTCTCCTGCGAACATCCTTTAATTAGAGAATTGGCAGAGGGTTCTCCGGATAAAAAGAAGATAGAAGAGTTTGTAAAAAGAGTTAATAACCAGCCAAAGTCCGCTCGGCTTATGGAGGATTTTGAGAAAGAAGGACTTTTTACCGGCAAGTATGCTTTAAATCCGATGACCGGAAAGAAGATCCCGATATGGATATGCAATTATGTGCTTATGGAATACGGAACAGGGGCGATTATGTGTGTGCCTGCTCATGATAAACGGGATTGGGAGTTTGCTAAGAAATACGAATTGCCGGTTGTTCAAGTGATTCGTAGTCCACAGTCTAAAGACAACAGCCCGCAGATTAATGAAGTTTATGAAGGAGAGGGAGGCTTGGTTAATTCCGGCGGTTTTGACGGTTTATCTTCAGAAGAAGCTAAAGAGAAGATAGCAGTGTATATGGAAGAAAAAGGTATTGGTAAAAGAGAGGTTAATTACCGCCTGCGTGATTGGCTTATTTCCCGTCAGAGGTATTGGGGCGTGCCGATACCTGTAGTTTACTGTGATAACTGCGGCATCGTTCCGGTAAAAGAAAAAGATTTGCCGGTTATTCTTCCCGAGGATGTTGAGTTTAATCCTAAGGGGAAATCCCCTCTGGCTGATTCTGAGGGATTTGTCCATGCGGTTTGTCCTGAATGCGGAGGGAAAGCGCTGAGGGAAATAGATACAATGGATACTTTTGTTGATTCCAGCTGGTATTTTTTGAGGTATATCTCGCCTAAGGAAGAAACTCTGCCTTTTATTTCAGAAGATGTGAATCACTGGCTTCCTGTTGACCAGTATATAGGAGGAGTTGAACACGCTATACTGCATCTTATGTACGCCCGGTTTTTCAATAAATTCCTTTACGATTTGGGGTTGGTTAATTTTGCTGAGCCTTTTACTAAACTATTTACCCAGGGAATGATAGTAAAAGACGGGGCAAAAATGTCTAAATCAAAAGGCAATGTGGTATCTCCCGATTATATAATTGAGAAATACGGGGTTGATACCATGAGGCTTTATATCCTTTTTATGGGGCCGCCGGATAAAGATGCCGAGTGGAACGATGAGGGATTAAAAGGAGCCAATAGGTTTATAAACAGGGTTTTAAGGCTTGTTGACAGGGTTAAGGATTTTGAAAGAGAGGGATTGCCTAAAGATTATTCTTTTAACCGGGGGGAGAAACAGCTTTTGGCAAAGATACATTCCGTTATAAAGGAAGTAACCGGGGATTTGGAAGGGAACTTCCAGTTTAACACAGCTGTAAGCTGTATTATGGAGTTAGTCAACGAAACTTACAAGTTTATCCAGGGAAAGGATTTTAAAATACAAGAATCAATCTTAAGAAAAGGAGTTGAAACTGTAATCCTGCTTTTGTCTCCCTTTACTCCCCATATATGCGAAGAGGCCTGGAGGAGCTTAGGGTATAAAGATTCCGTCTTTTTAGCCGGATGGCCTGAATACAGCGAAGAACTTATAAAACCGGAAATAGCAGAAATAGCGGTGATTATTTCAGGAAAGGTAAGGAGGCATTTGACGATAGATGTTTCCCTGCCGGCTGAAAAGATAGAAGAATTAGCTTTAAACGACGAAAAAGTGAAATCTTATTTACAGGGTAAATCCCCTAAGAAAATAATATACATCCCATCCAAATTAGTGAACATAGTCCTTTAACCTTATAAGGCTTATGCTTTGCCTTACCTCTCAAGAAAGAAAAGCCCTGATTTTTTTATGCGGCTTGGTCTTGTTAGGCTTTGCCCTGAGACTTTCTTTCAGGGAGAAGCTTTCAGGTTTAGCTGTTCCCGTCCGGTCTGCGGAAAAAGGGCGGGAGTTTACGGTAAATATTAATACCGCAGGTATAAATGAGCTGGTTAGGATCCCAGGCATAGGCACGGTAACCGCCCAGAGAATAATTTCCTACAGACAACTTAACGGCAGGTTTAATAAGGCTGAAGATTTAATCGAAGTTAAAGGCATAGGGCCTTCTAAGCTGCAGTCAATTAAAAAATATATAAGTTCAAAATAGCTATAACACATAATCTTGCGGCCGCAAGATTATGTGTTAAGATTATTGATGCAGAAAACATCAAATTCAAAATCCGAGTTAAACTGCCCTTCAATCTGGATATTTGTTTCTCTTTCCTTCGGGATAATTCTCGGAAGGTTTTTCCATCTTTTCCTCTATTTTCCTTTCCTGCTTTCTTTAAGCGGTTTAGGCTCAGCTTATGTTTTCTCCCGCCTGAAAAAACCGGCAGTATCTGACCGGGCCCTTTTAGCGGCATTCTTATTTTTAGGCTGGTTTTTGATTTCTCCTTATTCCAAACCTCTTCCGGCAGGATTGTTTGACAAAAATGTTGTTTTGATAGGAGACATAAGCAGTTCTATTCGGGCATCAGGTATTTATAATTCATACCGGGCGGATAATGTATGTATTGTCCACCCCGTTAGAAAACAACATTCGCGCGGGAAGATGCCGTTAGCTTTAAGAGAGAATAACCATCGATTGAAATCGGTGGTTTTTTCTAACGGGGTAAATAAGAACGGAAGAATAAATTTTCACCGGCCGATTGAAGTAAAAGATTATTCAAAAAGCGCGGTTTCCTTCGGAGACAGGTATGTATTCAGGGGGTTAATTAAGAGGAGGTATTTTCACAATAAACCTTTTTTCATTGTGTATTTAAAGAAGACAGCCCCGCCGGTTAGGATTAAGAAGAAATACAGCCTGTACAAAGCGGCTTTTTGGGTGAGAGAGAAAGCATCTGCTTTGTTTAAAAAGAGTTTCATTCCTGAAGCATCGGAATTTGCCCAAAGTGTTTTTTTAGGCGAGAAAGAAGCTCTGCCTTCGGATATAAAGAGATTTTTCGCGGAAGCGGGAACTGCCCACATATTAGCAATAAGCGGCCTGCATGTGGGGATTATCGCTTACATCCTGTTTTTTATCTTAAAAGCCGCGGGTTTGAAAAAGTCTCGGAGGGTGGGGGTTAGTATTATTCTGATTTTTTTTTACTCTTTAGTCTGCGGATTGAGAAGCCCGGTATTAAGGGCTTCAGTAATGTACAGCTTGTTCGCTTTAAGTTTTCTTTTAAAGAGAAAGTTCTTGGCTTTTCATGCTTTGGCTTTAGCGGGGATAATCAACCTGATCTTTCGGCCGGAAGACTTATTCAGCGCGAGTTTTCAGCTCTCTTTTACGGCTGTTTTGTTTATTCTCTTAGGCTTGAAATACTTTTACCCTTTAAAGAGGCTCCCTGATTTTTTAGAGAAAGTTAAAGGGCTGTTCTTTATCTCTCTGTTTGCCAATTTAGGGATCTTTCCTCTTATAAGTTATTACTTCGGCAAAGCCTATCTTTTGAATATTCTTACCAGCCTTGTGGTGATTCCTTATTTAGGGGTAATCTTTTATTCTCTTATAGTTTTCTTTTTATTTTATCCCCTGCCCCTTTTTAGGGAGGCGGTTGTCCCGGCCGTATCTTTGCTTATTCTTGTCTTTATAAGACTTAACTGGTTTTTTTCATCTCTTAGTTTCAGTTATGTGCAGTTTAGAATTTCGTTAGGAGGGATATTCATTTATTATATAGCGCTCTTAGGCGCGGGATATATTCTGAAGATTTTTCTAAGGGCGGGAGAAAATAAAAACCCCGCCCAAATTAAGAGCGGGGTCCGTGGCTTTTCCCGCCAAAAAGGCGAGATGTTTAAAGTATAACCTGTAATCCTATGGTTGGACAAGGTTACGCGGGTGTTTTTTGTAAACGTTTGCTTTTGGCATTGTAAACCACAAAAAACCTGATAAAATGCAACACCACGGAAAAGTTTAACCGGGAAAATGCTGTTGAGATCGCAAAATGCTCATAATGCCCGGCAGCCTAAATAGTTACATTAAACAGCGGTTGTACTAAAGAGTACACAGCATTTTCCCCTTAGGTAACCCTGACCTTTTACCCTTATACCCTTGCGGGCACAAGCCATACTTTTCCAACGGAAAATATGGGGCCGGCCCTATACTCTTGCGGGCACAGGCACCCTTACGGGCACAAGCGGGCAAATAATGCTAACCGCATTATTTGGGTTAAGGGAAAGCCTTTCCGGCTGCAAGCGGCAGGCTTGCTTAGATTTGACATTTATTGTTTATTTTGCTATATTTATCTACAAAGGGGTAAAAATAGAGGTAGAAGATGTATCTTAAGATCTGGTTTTCTGGCGCAATATTATCTTCTATGCAGTAAGGCAGGCGGGTTGTTTTATCTTAAAAGGAGAAGAATCTTTATGCGGAAGGGAATTTTACTGATATCAGGAGTGTTGTGTTTTTTCGTTATAACAATCCAGCCTTCGGCCTACTCTTTTTGGATTTGGTCTCCCAAAACCAATAAATGGAGAAACCCCGGGTATTCTCCTTTGGCTTCGCCCCAAGCTCAGTTTAAGAAAGCAAAAGAGGTTTATGACGCAGGGAAATATCCTTCAGCTTTGAAAGAATTCAAGAAAGTGATAGCCCATTTTCCTGATTCCAAACAGGCCCCGGAAGCGCAGTATTATATCGGTAAAGATTATGAGAAACTGGGCAATCCTTATCAGGCTTTTAAAGAATACCAGAAAGTGATTGATTCTTATCCTTACAGCGGGAGGATAGGCGAGATTGTTTCTCTGCAGTATAAGATAGGTGAATATTTTTTAACCCGGGATAAAAAGAAATGGCTGGGGATAAACCTAAATGATTTGTTTGAACACCCTTCAATAGAGATTTTTAAAAAGGTTATTTCCAATGCGCCTTATTCCGATACTGCCCAGTCTGCCCAGTATAAATTAGGCCTGCTTTATAAAGAGCTTGCCAGGTATCAGGAAGCGGCCGGGACGTTCAGGGAGTTGATTGAGAAATATCCCGACAGTGAATGGATAGAGCCTGCGCGTTATCAGCTCGCGGCGTGCAGTTCAAAAGCTTCTTTAGGCGCTGAATATGACCAACAGCTTACTAAAGAAGCTAAAGAGCAGTTTCAGGAGTTTGTATCTAAACATCCTGATGCCGAACTTACAAAAGATGCCCAGAAAGAACTTTCTTTGTTGAGAGATAAAGAAGCCGAAAAGCACTTTAAGATCGGAGAGTTTTATTTTAAACAAAAAGATTTTAAAAGCGCGGGAGTTTACTATAACTATGTTAAAAACCATTATCCGGTTTCTGATCTGGCGGATAAGGCCGGAAACAGGCTGGAAGAAATGAAAGGTAAATAAAATGAACATTCCGGGAAAAGATAAACGCGGGTTAGTTAAGATTCTGTTTTCTTTCTTGTTTATTTTATTCTTCACCGGGTGCGGCTATACTACTCAAAGCCTGCTCAACTCTGAGTATAAAACAGTTCACGTTTCTCCCGTAGTCAACAAGATACAGTTTACAGGCGAAAGCCAGGAATATTCGAAGTTTAGAAGTGTTCCTCCTTTGTTAGCGGACAGGCTGACCAAATCTTTGATATCCAGGTTTAACCTTGACGGACATTTGAAGACCGTAAAGGAGGGGGTAAGCGATGTAACCCTCAGTTGTGAAATCAACGATTATGTCCGCGATACCCTCAGGTATGATGACAACAATAATGTAGAGGAGTATAGGCTCAAGCTTTATTTGACTTATTTCCTTACGGATAACCAGGGTAAATTAAAGAATAAAAAAAGCCTAATTGCCGATACAGAGTATTCTTTAACCGGATCAGCCGCGAAAAGCGAGGCTTCGGCTTTGAATGACCTGGTAGATGACGCCTCAAGGCGGATTGTTGAAGATATAATTGAAACATGGTAAAGAACCTCTCTGTCCTTTTAGGGAAAGATTATAGTTCAAAAAAGGCAAAGACAGAAAAAATAAAAGAGGCCCTTCTTCAAAAAGAAGTTTCTTTATCTCCGGTTATCTTCTTCTCTTCAGAATTAGAACTGTTATCCTTCCAAAAGGAAATATCAAACCTTTCTTTCACTAAAAGGCTGTTTATTTTCAAACACAGCGAATTCCTTTCGGAAGAGATCAAAAATTACCTTATAAAATTCTTAGAAGGCTCAGAAAGTAAAGATTATTTTCTTTTTGATTTTGATTTGGAAATGAGCCAGAGAGAAAGCCTGCAAAAAGATAAGTTTTTCAGCCTGCTCTGTAGGATAAGCCCTGCTTACAAAATTGGAGGCAGAGAAATAAGTCTTTCTTTGAATGATTTAGCCTTTGCTTTGCGGAGGAATTCATTAAAACAGGCGCTGTTAGTAATTGACGGACTTTTCAAAAGATACGGCAAAGATAAAATATCCCTGCCAATATTAGGCCTGGTTATTAAAATGTTCTCTTCGTTTAAAGGGCCTTTAAGGGTAAAAAGGCTCAAAGCTCTTTTAGAAACCGACCGGATGATAAAAGAAGGAATGCTTTCTTCCCAGCCGGCTTTGGAATTTCTTCTTTTTAGGCTGGCTTATAACAAGGATTAGAATTACTTCTTTTTCTTGAGGGAAGACATTTTTTTGGCAAGGCGGGATTTTTTCCTGGCTGCTTTATTTTTATGGATGTATTGCTTAGTTGCCGCTTTATCTAACTGTTTGTAGACAAGGGTTAAGGCCTTCCGGGCTTCTTCGGCCTTTGAAGAACTTAGGGTTTTCAGGTAATCCTTTATAGCTTGTTTGATGTTTTTTCTAAGAGCTAAGTTTTTCTGCCTTTTCTTTTTATCGCTTTCTAACTGTTTTTGTGCTGATTTTCTCTGGGGCATTGTTTTATCCCTCCTTGGTATTCGTGCCTGTTATAGATACCAAAAAATACTTTACCGCTTTTGTTAAGCGGAAGGTATGGATTAAATTAAAGCAAAAAAACAGGAAATGTCAAGAATTTTTAAAAAATTAATCAGGCATACCGCTATTATTTCTTCGGGTACTTTTGTTTCCAGAATCCTCGGATTTGTCCGGGACATTCTGATTGCCCTCTTTTTCGGGACAGGTTTCGCCATAGAATCTTTTTTAGTCGCTTTTCGCCTGCCCAATATGTTAAGGGCGCTTTTAGGCGAAGGGGCGGTTGATTCGGTAGTTATTCCCGTTCTTTCGGAGCATAAAGACAGAGCCTCTTTTCGGGAAACCTGCGGCAGGGTTCTTACGGCCGCATTTTTTATTCTTTGCCTAACGGTTGTCTTAGGGGTGATTTTTGCCAAATGGATCGTAATGGCAGCGGCTCCGGGTTTTATCTCTTCGCCAGATAAATTCAATCTGACGGTTTCTGTTACCCGGATTCTTTTCTTTTATCTCCTTTTTGTAGGTTTGTCGGCTAATTTAGGGGGAATCCTTTACACCAAAGGCAATTTCTTTATTCCTTCATTTTCCCCTTTGATATTGAATGTTGTCCTTATCTCAGGTATTCTCTGGATTGCTAAACAGGGAAACGAATCTGTGTATTGGCTTTCGTACTTTGTCCTTTTTGCCGGCAGCCTCCAGTTTTTGGTCCATTTCTTAAGCTCAAAAAGGTATTTCCATCTTGGCGGAGAGTTAAAACGGGTTTTTTCGGATAAGGCCGTAGTGAAAATGCTTAAACTTTCTCTGCCCAGGATTTGGTCTGTAGCCGTTTATCATCTCAGCCTGTTCATTGATACCCTTTTGGCTTCTTTTTCTTTTCTTGCCGGAGCAGGGGCAATAGCGGCAATATACTATTCCAACCGGTTTATACAGTTTCCTCTGTCTCTTTTCAGCCTGAGCGTTTCCCGGGCCGCTCTCCCAAAGTTATCGTCGGCCGCGTCTGATAACCTGATGGATGATTTTAAGTCTGTGCTTTATCTCTCTTTTGAAAATTTATCCTTTTTTATAATTCCTTTCAGCATAATTATGACGGTACTGCCTTCAGCTTTTATCGAAGCCCTTTTTAAAAGGGGGGCGTTCAACAGCTACTCGGTATCAATTACATCTTCTGCGTTATCCTTTTATTCTTTAGGATTGTTTTTCTTTGCCGGAGTGCGCCTTTTAATGAGCTCTTTTTATGCTTTAAAAGACACTAAAACTCCGGCTAAGGTTGCTGCTTTTGCCTTGGTTATTAATGTTGTATTGAGCCTTATTCTGCTTAAGCCTTTAAAAGTAGGCGGCTTAGCATTAGCGAGCAGTTTATCTTCTTTGGCGGCGTTCGTTTGTCTTTTAAGGATACTCCAGTCTAAAATAGGGGGAGTTCCCTTTAGAGTCTGGGGGGAAATCCTGAAAATTACTTTTGCCGGCGGTGTAATGGCCGGAACAGCTAAGTATTTGTGGAGCTTTTCTTTCCCTTTTCCGGGATACATCAATTTGGGCATATCTTTAACTGCAGGCGCGGGTGTTTTCTTATTTATATCGTTATTGCTGAGAGTAAAAAGCTTAATGAGGGTTCTTCCATGGGTATTAAGAAGAAAGTAAATCCCATTAGAAATAAGACGCCAAAGGCGTCTGTTGCGCTTTTGACAGGAATTTCTAACGGGGTAAACTCTGTTAGAGATAATCCGTCTCGGGAATCTGATGATTGTCTTCGGCAATCTATCTCTAAGGGGGCAGAGCATATTAAAGGCTGTCCGGAAAAATCATTTGAGGAAATCAGGGAAAAGGTTAAGAATTTCCCCTTATCGGGCGGGATTTATACCATGAAGAATTCCGCGGGTGAGATAATTTATATAGGTAAAGCGTCTTCTTTGAGAAAGCGTGTGCGGAGTTATTTTAGAAAAGCGGTGTTTTCTCCTCATAAGGAGCTATTGATAAAGGAAGTTAGAAACATTGATTTTATTCTCTGCGAGCCGGAAGCAAAAGCTTTGCTTTTAGAACAGGCGTTGATACAGGGGAAAAAACCCAAATATAATATCGTCTTAAAGGACGGCAAAAGCTTTCCTTTGGTAGAGATAAGCAGGGAAGTTTTTCCCCGGATAAGGATTGTGCGTAAAAAGAGCAGGCTGTGCCGTTATTTCGGTCCTTACCCTCAGGCCAAAGAGCTTAAACAGGCTTTGGAACTCATCCGCAGGATTATCCCTTTCCGCAGCTGCGCGCGTATGCCTAAGAAAGAATGCCTATATTTTCATCTTAATTTATGTCCCGGCCCCTGTATCAAAAAAATTTCCCCTGATAAATATGCCAACAGTATCAGGGAAATTTCTTTAATCCTTGAAGGCAGGAAGAGAGAACTGATGGAGGCAATAAGGGTTGAAATGAATAGGGCTTCAGAAGATAGAAGGTTTGAAGAAGCTGCCGGGTTAAGGGATAAGCTTTCGGCAGTTTCTTCTCTATACGGTATAAAGAGAGAGATAAAAGAACTTGTTTTGCTTAAAGGGGTTTTATCTCTTAAAAAAATACCTTTCCGTATAGAGGCTGTTGATGTTTCCAATATTTCCGGGACAAATTCTACAGGGTCAGTGGTTATTTTTGGGAATGGAGTCCCTTTAAAATCGGAGTACCGGAGGTATAAACTGCTCAGCAAAAGGAAGGATGATTTGAACCTGATATCGGAAATCGCCCGGAGAAGGGCGAAGTCTCTATTGGCCGGGGAAGCAAAGTTTCCGGATTTAGTAATTGTTGACGGAGGAATAGCTCATCTTAAAACTTTTAAGGCTGAATTTAGAAAGGCAGGGGTTAATGTTCCGGTTTTGGCTATTGCCAAGAGGAACGAAGAAATCTGGATTGCGGAGAATAGAAAGCCTCTGCGTCTTAAGTCAGGGGACCCTGCTCTTTGTATTATCCAGAAAGCCAGGGATGAAGCCCATAGGTTTGCTCATAAATACCATTTGTTCCTGCGCCGGAAGAAATTAACCGGGAAAATGCTGTTGAGAGCGCAAAATGCTCATAATGCCCGGCAGCCTAAATAGTTACATTAAACAGCGGTTGTACTAAAGAGTACACAGCATTTTCCCCTTAGGTAACCCCGACC
>Ga0164318_10003194_pt1 | contig 15466 bp, 19 predicted proteins | sample GuaBasSedimGuay9_FD_113734 | JGI IMG/M metagenome (GOLD analysis project Ga0164318, IMG submission 113734) | Subseafloor sediment microbial communities from Guaymas Basin, Gulf of California, Mexico - Guay9, Core 4571-4, 0-3 cm | ecosystem: Environmental > Aquatic > Marine > Hydrothermal vents...
ACCGGGATTTACAGACATTAAAAGGACCATATCCAGATCTTCTATCAAAAATTCAAGCTCTTCGGGTAACGTTTGCGGATTTAAAACGATTGCTGGTCTTATACCCAAAGCACGGATCTTCTGGATCAGTCTGTGCGGATGTTTCTCTTCTTCAATATGAAAAGAGATAAATTCCGGTTTGAGTGGTGCAAAAAGATCCACAAAAAAAGAGTTGTTCTCTACCATAAGGTGAATGTCTAAAGGTTTTGTGGCTGCTTTGGCTACAGCTTCAACTACCACGGGACCAATAGTAAGATTGGGAACAAAGTGCCCATCCATAACATCTACATGAACAAGATCACATCCTCCTTCACAAATGGCTGCCACATCACGTGCCAAATGTCCGAAGTCTGCAGAGAGAATACTTGGAGCTACTAACATAAATTTCCTAATATAAATAATTTTAGCCATTATAACAAAACCTAACTTGCGTTGAATCTTTTTGCCTGTCAATGCAGAACAAGTTTCGAAAAAGAAGACAGGTTAAGCAAAATTTATGTTCAATTTGTCTATAATCGCACAAAATATTCGAGATTGCATAAGTGACATTAGTTCATTTGTCTGCATATCTACATTAAAAGAAGGTACTATCATGTCAAGAAAATGTGAAATTTCCGGGAAAGGTCCGCTTACAGGAAACAATGTTTCTCACGCGAACAACAAAACTAAAAGAAGACAACTTCCTAACCTGAGATCTGTAAAGATCACTCTGGAAGACGGAACAACAAAGAGAATCAAAGTTGCTGCTTCTACACTTAGAACAATGAAGAAAAAAGCTGCTCAAGCTGCTGCAGTAGCCAGCTAATATCCCTTCTTAAGGGATAATTTCTTTTGAGTCTTACTCAAAAAATAAAAAAGTTTCTCGGTTGGAGAAGCACCCCCAAACCACATATCACGCTAAATGATGAGTACTATGGTCATTTAGCAAGTTTTAGACTCCCCTTTGTATTAACAGTATTTATTATGCTTATCGGCACAATAGGTTATATGGTTATTGATGATTTTCCACTTATGGATGCTATTTATCAAACAGGGATCACTTTTACTACTGTAGGTTTTGGTGAAATTAGACCTATCTCTGATATGGGTCGTATTTTTACAATTACACTTATTATTTTCGGATTTATAGTCTTTTCCATTGCTGTGGGTATTATTGCAGAAGTGGTCAAGAAAGGTGAATTCCAAAAAACTGCCAAGGAGCGTAAAATGCTTTATGAGATAGCCAGACTTAAACAACATTTTGTAGTCTGTTACCACAACGAATTTACCATTCAGGTCACCAAACAGTTACGTGCGAACCATATTCCTTTTGTGGTGGTTGATCCAAGAGAAGATCTTGAAGAGATCGCTAAAAAATACCACTATCCCTATTTTGTAGTTGCGGAAGCGCATACAGAAACGGGCATACTGAAGTCTCACCTCTCTTCTGCAAAAGGTGTCATTACACTCGCAGACAATATTGCAGATAATATTGCGACCATTGCTTCAGCAAGACTCTACGAAAAAGAGATCGGGCGCTCAAGGAAATTCCTTATTATTGCCAATGCGAAGAGTAATGAAGATGATCAGAAACTACTTAAACTCGGAGCCAACAAGGTGGTTACAGCAACAAAACTCATGGCAGAACGTATCAATGCCATGGCAGCCAGACCAGATATGGAGAACCTGCTTCAGGAATTTCTTTATAAAAAAGATACCCCACTGGATATGGAAGAAGCAAAAATCTCCAAAACATCATGGCTGACACTTAAAAAGATCAAAGCAGCACGTTTCAGAGATATTGCCAATGTAACCATCATCGGAATTCGCCAAAAAGACAATAAGTTCATCCCTATGCCAAAAGGTGATACCATCATTATGCCTGAATCAAAACTCCTTCTGATAGGTACAGAAGAAGGTATAAGGATTGCTAAAAAGATCATTCGCAAAAAAAAGAAACCTGAAGAGTTAAAATATGTTTAAAGTGATTGAACTTAAGAATGGACTGGAAAATGTCCAGGGATTTTTCTGCGGTGCTGCCAATGTAGGTATGAGAACCAACCCTGCAAACTCCGGACCTTCTGATGTCGATGGCGATGTAGCATTCATCAGATCTGAAGTACCCTGTCATGTTTCTGCAGTCTTTACCTCCAATACTTTTCAAGCTGCTCCCATAAAACATTATCAAAAATATCAAAAAGATTTTAAAACAGATTTTATTTTGATCAATGCAAAAAATGCCAATGCCATGACCGGTAAAAAAGGTATTGAAGATATTGACAACATTATGTCAACACTCTCATCTAAAATAGATGTATTAAATCCGATTATGGCTTCAACCGGTGTTATAGGCTATCGTTTACCTGTTGACAAGATCACTTCAGCTTTTGACAAGCTTGACTTTTCATCTTCCAATTCACATAAAGCAGCAAGAGCTATCATGACCACAGACAGCTTTAAAAAAGAGTTGGCATACAGAGTAGAACTTGAAAATGGTGAACATTTCAACATAGCTGCTATTTGCAAAGGTGCAGGAATGATCAATCCTGCTATGGCAACTATGTTATGTTTCATTACTACGGATGCAGATATACCAAAAGTGGATATGGATACACTGCTTCTTGAAGCAACAGAGTCATCCTTTAACAGGATATCTGTAGATGGAGATACGTCAACCAATGACACAGTCCTCTTGCTTGCCAATGCAAAAAGTACAAGCTATGACAAAAAAGCTTTTGGCGCTGTGCTTAAAAAGATCATGTTTGAACTGGCTATGATGATACTGCGTGACGGAGAGGGTGCAAATAAGCTTGTGACTTTTGAAGTCAAAGGTGCAAAAAGCCAGGAAGAAGCTAAAAAAGCAAGCAGAGCTTTGAGTAATTCTTTACTTGTCAAGACAGCACTTTTTGGAGAAGACCCGAACTGGGGAAGAATTGCATCTACCATCGGTGCAAGTGGCATAGCCTGTGATGAGTCAAAACTGGTCATTCATTATGATGATCTGCTTATTTACTCGGAAGAGTTCAGAGAGTTGGACAAGACAAGGGAAGAGAAAGCCTATACCATCATGAAACAGGATCACTTTAAAGTGACATGTGACATTGGTTTAGGCGATCACGCTTATATCTCTTACGGATGTGATCTGAGTTATGAGTATGTAAAGATCAATGCAGAGTATAGAACTTAAGGGGACCCCCTTAAATTTAACGCATCTATAACCACAAAAACGATAAAATATGAAAATTAAAAACAGGAGTACCTATGTTACATGAATATAGAGATGATATACACGAGTTAAAACAAAAAGATGCACACTTTTCCAGAATTTTTGAAAAGCACAATGAGATTGACAAAAAAGTAGAAGATGCTGAAGCAGGAAGATCAATCCTTACAGATGTAGAGTTGGAAAACTTTAAAAAAGAAAAACTTCTTTTAAAAGATGAAGCATACAAAATGATCATGGATTACAGAAAAGAAAACGCATAATCTATTTTTGTGGGCCTCTGGCTCGCACCTTCCAACGCCTTCCTATTAATCAATTTACTCTATACTTACATTACAACAACACTTAAAAATCATAAAGAAGTTCAGCCATGGCAGCATTTGACACAATACACAACATACCACAAGCCCTTTTAGAGACACTTAAAATACTCAATTTTACACAAATGAGTGAGATACAGGACAAAGCGATCAACATTGTTTTAGAAGGCAAAGATATTTTGGCACAATCTAAAACAGGGTCAGGAAAGACCCTTGCTTTTGGTTTACCGGCTATTATGAATACAGACATCAGTAATAACCGTCCACAAACTATCATCATTACCCCTACACGGGAATTGGCAGAACAGATCGCTGTAGAACTTCGAAAAGTAGCAGCCTATAAAGCAAACTTAAAAATATTGACACTCTATGGCGGTGTTCCACTTCGTGCACAGGCTGAGTCTTTGGCAAAAGGTGCACATATACTTATAGGGACACCCGGACGGATCCAAGACCATTTGGCAAAAGAGACACTGGTACTTGACAGTATAAAAACACTGGTACTGGATGAAGCAGACAGAATGCTAGATATGGGATTTTATGATGAGATCGTAAAGATCGGATCAAACATGCCAAGATCAAAACAGACACTTCTCTTTTCTGCAACCTTTCCTGAAAAAATAGAAAAGTTGGCAAAAGCACTTTTAAAACAGCCTGTAAGCATCAAAGTAGACACTATACTTGAAGCACACAAGATCGATGAGATCGTCTATGAAACAGATAATAAATTTAAAACACTGAATGTATTGATACAATCTTACAAACCTGACTCACTGCTGATCTTCTGCAATACAAAAGCACAAGTCATTGAACTGACAGATAAACTCCACTCAAGTGGTCATTCTGCAATAGATATTCATGGTGATCTGGACCAGAGAGAACGTAATGAAGCTGTGCTTGTTTTTTCAAACGGCTCAAAACGCATCCTTGTAGCAACCGATGTCGCTTCACGCGGATTGGACATTAAAGACATAGAACTGGTTATAAACTACGACCTGCCTTTTGACAAAGAAGTCTATACACACCGTATTGGACGAACAGGGCGTGCAGATGCAAAAGGTACAGCCTTGTCGCTCTATGGACCTAATGACAGTGAGAAGTGCTCATATATTACATCACAAGCCCGTAAAGGGGAAATGAAAGATCTTCGTGTGGATGCTGCTTTTAAAATGATCTCAAACTATGATACCCTTGGGATCAACGGTGGGAAAAAGGGTAAAGTACGTGCTGGTGATATTTTAGGAACGTTGTGTAAAGAGATCGGCATAGACAATAAGATGATAGGCAAGATCAGCATCACTGAAAACATTTCTTATGTGGCACTGCATCATACAGTTATTGAAAAAGTCTTTAAAGCATTTAAAAAAGTAAAGATGAAAAAGAAAAAATATGTTACCTGGATCTTGGACTAATCTTCCAAGATCTCTTTTTTACGTTTGTTTCTAACAATATAAAAAAGTGTAATGAAAACTACAGAGATCAGGGCAATAATAGTTGCTGTGTGTAAGTACTCAGATATAAGCTCTTCATTTGAACCAAGCAGGTAACCAAGTGTCACTAAAACAATGACCCAGATACCCGCACCCAGCGCTGAGTACAAAGAGAACTTTGCAATATTCATTTTAGCCAGTCCCGCAGGCAGTGAAATGAGTTGACGTATACCGGGGATCAGCCTTCCGTTAAACGTTGACAACTCTCCGTGTTTGGTAAAAAATATTTCGAGTTTATCAAGCGTTTCCTCTTTAATAAAAACATATTTTCCGTATTTCAAGATAAATCTTCTACCAAAATGCATGGCCAGATAGTAGTTAAAGAGTGCGCCTCCGACAGAACCGAAAATACCTACCAGTACCACAATATAGACATTCATCTCACCTTTATAGGCCAAATAACCTGCAGGGATCATAATGATTTCGCTGGGAAAAGGGAAAAAAGTGCTCTCAAGGAACATAAGAAGGAAAATACCCCAGTAGCCCATATGACCGATGTATTCAACAATGGTCTGGGCTATTTCATGTATCATAAAGTAAGTTTATTATTCAGTATAAGCGCCAACGGCAGTCAATCTTGCATAACGTTCATCAAGCATCTCATCTACAGTCAGCTCTTTTAGTGCATTCACATTGTCTAAAAAATACTTTTTCAAGACGGCTGCGGCAGTCTCCTTGTCTCTATGTGCCCCGATAAGTGGTTCATCGAGTACATCATCGATCAATTTATGTTGCAAAAGATCGCTTGGTGTGATCTTAAGTGCTTTAGTAGCAGTCTCTACCTTGGACGGGTCATTCCATAAAATAGCAGAACACCCTTCCGGTGAAATAACGGCAAATACAGAGTAGCGCATCATTGCCAATTTATCCGCTACACCAATGGCAAGCGCTCCGCCTGAACCACCTTCACCGATTACCACGGAGATCATTGGTACTTTCATAGAAGAAAATTCAAAAAGGTTTCTTGCAATCGCTTCAGACTGTCCCCTCTCCTCTGCTCCAAGTCCCGGATAGGCACCCGGAGTGTCTATGAGCATCAAGACAGGAATGTCAAATTTCTCTGCCATTTTAACTGCACGCAAAGCTTTTCTGTACCCTTCAGGGTTTGGCATACCAAAGTTTCTTTTGATCTTATTTTTGACACCACGCCCTTTTTGTTCGCCAATAAGCATGGTTTTTTGATCACCTATCCAGCCTATATAACACAAAATCGCAGGATCATCACGAAATGCTCTGTCACCGTGTATTTCATACGCATCATCCATGATCAACTTAATATAATCCAGTGCATATGGTCTGTCAGCATGACGTGCAAGTTGAAGTTTCTGATAATCATTGAGAGAGCCAAAAGTCTTTTCAACCTCTTTTTCCAACTCTTTTTGATACTTTTGAACAGCGTCTAAATTGGCAATGGCATGGGCAGATACAATAGCTTCCTGAATCTTTTCAATTTTATTTTCAAAGTCTAAATATGTTGCCATTTTGGATCCTTATATTTTCTTAAAAATAACTACACCATTTGTTCCACCAAAACCAAATGAGTTTGACATGACCGTATTGATCTCTGCTTTTCTCGCTTTGTTCGGGATATAATCAAGATCACAATTCTCATCAGGTGTGGTATAATTTATCGTTGGAGGCAAAATACCGTCTCTCATAGCCATAAGGGATACAACTGCTTCAATGGCACCTGCCGCACCAAGACAGTGACCTATTTGACCTTTTATCGAAGAGACGGGGGGACAATTTTCTTTACCGCCGAATACTTCTTTAAGTGCAGCCGTTTCATTTTTATCATTTACCGGCGTAGAGGTACCGTGCGCATTGACATAATCTATTTTAGGTTCACCTGCCATCTTGTAAGCACCCTTCATCGCACGAAGAGGACCATCCATTGTTGGTGTTGTAATGTGGTTCGCATCGCCACTCTCACCAAACCCGATAAGTTCACCATAAATAGTCGCACCTCTTGCTACAGCATCATCATAAGATTCTAAAACCAATGCCCCGGCACCTTCACCCATAACAAAACCGTCACGGTCTGCATCAAATGGTCTTGAAGATGTCTGAGGATCATCATTCCTTGTTGAGAGTGCTTTCATGGCAGCAAATCCACCCATTCCTGCACCACAGATAGCTGATTCCGCACCGACGACAAGCATTTTATCTGCTGTTCCGACTATGATAGACTTAGCCGCTTCGCCAATAGCATGTGTACCGGCAGCACAAGCAGTAACCGAAGCAAGGTTTGGACCTTTTAAGTTTTGATAAATTGAAACAAATCCACCAAGCATATTTACAAGTGAAGAGGGAATGAAGAAAGGAGAAATTCTTCTTGGTCCACGTGTATGACAAACTACAGAGTTCTTTTCAATATTTGGCAAACCGCCAATCCCGGAAGCAGAAGCCACACCAAATCTTTCTCTGTCGACATCTTCAGGAAGTTTTGCATCTTCCATAGCTTCAGCAGCAGCTTTGAGCCCAAGTTGAATAAATCTGTCTGCTTTTTTTACTTCTTTTGCATCCATAACAGAAGCCGGATCAAAATCCATGATCTCTCCAGCAATTTGTGCAGAAAATTTTTCAATATCAAATGATTCAATTACTTTAATACCACATTTTCCATCTACTATTGCAGAAAATGCACTCTCTTTGTCAAGTCCCAAAGAATTTATCATTCCTAAACCTGTAACTACTACTCTTTTCACTGGCTCTCCTATCTATTTACTTTATAAGATATATTAATATTCCATAAAATACTTATATATCTTATCTTGTCTCCCGAAGGAGACTTGAACTTCTTATACGTTTTCGATGAATTTAATTGCATCAGATACAGTAGCAATCGCTTCTGCCTGATCATCAGGGATTTCAATATCGAATTTCTCCTCAAGTGCCATTACCAACTCAACAACATCAAGACTGTCAGCTCCTAGATCCTCTACAAATTTAGACTCTTCTTTTACCTCATCCGGGCTCACATTTAGTTGCTCAACTACTACTTCTTTTACATCATCAAATAATGCCATTGATTACTCCTTAAGTTTGTTATAAAATACACATAATTATAACAAAAAAATTATAACAAACGTATATATTTACTTAAATCGTACTCTCTTTGAGTAAATTACTTTCCTAAAAGTTTCTTTTTAACAAAGGGATCATGCAGGTTTTTACCCTGAAGCATCAAAAGCTTCATCTCTTCATAATCAATGAGACCCTCTTTTTTATTCTCCAATGCTGCAAATCCATATCCCATAGGTGAAGGTGCAATACGTGAATACCATGCTTTTGTTGCATCGATCCAGAGATGTGTATCGAGTGTCTGTGTCAGAAGACTGTGTATATCCGGTGAATGGGTTTCAAGCCAAAGTACTACGCAGCCTATATCATCAAAAAAATAAGTATTTCCATCTTCACTGATGAGCTGGACCGCATAATCCAGTGCTTCAATATCCATACTGCACTCAGAGCACTGATACTCTTTAGCTTTAATATCAATTGCCTGATATGTCATATTGCCTTTGTAAACATATTTGCTACCGTCCGAACTTCCAAAAGAGACTAAAAGTATGACGATCACAGCGATCACAATACCAAATGTTAAAATATTGATCAAGATCTTTTTCACAACAACACTCCATTTTTAAAATAATACACAGCCACATAAGCACTACACAGTAAAACAAATAAACTTAATAATAGTAACGAAATTCTCTTTAGATTGTTTGCCGGTTGTTTGAAAAAACGTTTCATTATTGCAGTATCTATCGTTAAAAATATTCCCAACATCAACAGCCCCCAAAGAAGATAACCTACATAAAAATAATGATCCTGAAGCATACAAAAAGGACAGAGATGGGTCGGTAATTCATAAACATAGGTCCCGAAGAAATAGACTACCGAATAATAGGAAATAACACCAAACAGTATACTTGCGACAATATTCATGATCGCAAGTTCAGAGACTGTTGTTAAAACCACCAAAATAAAAAGCAAATAAAAGAGTATTAAGAGTTTTGGGATATCCAAACCAAGAGGAAGCCCGTTAGCCCCTCCTGTTTGACCAAATATCACTGAACAGCAAGACACAGGATTTGTTGTTTCTATATGTGTAAAATAAAGTATATCAAGTAAAAATTCGGCACTCAAAAGAAAAAATATCAATATAAAGAACCATGATTTCAGTTTCAGGTAGGGGTAACTTTTCGCTTTAAGGTCTATGCTGTTCATACTCAACCACAAACCGCTTAAAAAAAGAATGCTTATTTTAAGTGCCAAAAGAGGATTGCCATACTCATTTGCCTTGATCACTCCTGCCCCGCACATTGCCCCTGGAATAAGATCAGAAAGGTTGTCTATGGTATAGACAAAATAAGGCAGCAGAACTATTTTAAGAAGTATGGCAAAAAAGATAATGGTCATGACAAGGTATGAACGATTTTCAAGTACAAACTGTTCTGTGGTAAACAGATCGAAGTTCCACCTTCTTAGCAACCCTATGGTAGAAAGAAAAGCTATAAAGAGCATAAGATAAAGTACTGTTTCCGAAAGAAGATAGACGATAACTTCATTACTTAAGAGTATCTCATTCACTACTGCCTGCTCCCTTTTCCATGCTGCTTATCACTCCGTCTTCCATATGCACTACTTTACTCACAAAAGATAGGCTCTCGAAGAGTGGATCATGTGTTGCAACAATAATCGTTTTACCTCTCTTGTGAAGTGTTTGAAGTATCTCTATGAATTTAAGTGAATTTTCTCTATCCAGATTGGCTGTAGGTTCATCACAAATGATAAGTTCTGGTTCGTGTACCAAAGCTCTGGCAATGGCACAACGCTGTTTTTCCCCACCTGAAAGCTCTTTGACCTGTTGTGATGCTTTATGAGAAATAGCTGCACGCTGCATACTCTTTGCTGCCAAATCTTTGATAGTTACAATATCCAATCCAGAGTTAATAAGCGGTGCAATGACATTTTCTTCCACACTCAAAGACTCCAGAAGGTTAAAGTGCTGAAAGATAAACCCTAAACTTTTTGCCCGATAAGCTGAAGCATGCAGGTCAGGAAGTTTGGAAATAAGTTCTCCCTCTACAACTATCTTCCCGGAGCTTGGTTTATCGAGCGCGGCTATGAGTGACAGGAGTGTTGACTTTCCACTTCCACTCACCCCGCTTAAGATCATTGTTTCACCTTTTGCAACTTCCAGGTTTATAGACTTGAGCGCTTCAAAAGCTTGCGGAGTCCCCTCATTAAATATTTTACTCACATTTTCTACACTTATCATAACATCGCCTTCTATCATAACATTGCTTCTTTGGGTGGAGTAACTGCTATCTTCCATGCAGGGATGAGTACCGCGGCAAGAAACGGAATAGCATAAAAAAGGAAAATAGACCCCAACAGACCAAACTCCATGACGGGAACAAACTCAACATGATTAGGCAAATTTGCACCTCCTAAAAATATTTGACTCAAGAGTGGTGCATCCCATATGAACACATACAGATACGCCAATACAACACCCAGTACAAAACTTACAAGCACAACGACTACCGTTTCATAGAATTTTAATTTCAAAATATCTTTGATACTCCAGCCTAGTGCACGAAGTATTCCTATCTCTTTTCTTTCTGTAGAATACACCATAGAATAACGCTGATACAGGATAAGCATAAAGGTTACCATAGCCACAAGATAGAGTATTAGAAAAAGTCCGCCTTTATAGTTATAAAGGTTCTCATATGCTTTTCTGATCTCTCTTTTTTCAATCACACGTACATCATAAAAGAGCAAATGCAGCTTGCCTATAATGTTATCCCACTCTGCATCATTGGGAACATTAAATGTAATATCTGTGACTTCATTCTCTTTCAATCCAAATATTTCTCTGGCCAATTCTATAGACATAATGATCATATCATTCGCTATAAGATTTGTCCCGGAGGGAAGGGGCTGCTGTATCTTTACCTTCTTGAAACTTCCTTTGGGAGTTTTAAATGAAAAATGTGTTTTGTAATAATGTTTTGCGAGGAAAGTTTTAACTCCTTCACCTACAAGCATGCTATCCTCAGATAAAAAACTTTTCAGATCCAAACCTTTTACAAGAGATCGAAGTTCTTTAGAGCTTTGTTCATCAAAAAGATCCACACCCACTATTAAAAAAGATTCTTCACGTGGAGCAAAAAAATATCGACCGTAAACACGAGGTGCTACCTGTGAAACACCATTGATCTCCAATACTTTGTCCAGCCAGTCACTGGGTGTATTAACAGCTTTTCCTGCTTGCACTCTACTCACTGTAAAATCAGATTGGCTATCCAATGTATTCAAAAGCGTATTTTGTAAAGAAGAAGAGATGAACAGTACAGAACTTAAAAGAAAGATAATGATCACAGAGATCAGTACTGCACCTATATGTTTGCCTTTTTGTTTAAATAAAAGAAGTGTTAAAAAGTGCAGAAAAGCGTTATTGTTCATAAACCAGATCCATTTTATTCATAGTTTGCATTTGAGGATATGCAGGATTTGACTCATCATCATACAGATAGACTCTCGGTTCATAATATGCAACACCGAACGAAGGAGAAGAGAGTTTTGTAATTGTCACAATAGTTGATAGATCACTGTTTTGTTTTATACCGTCATGGGTCACATAGTGGGCAGCTACAACAGTTACCAGTAGCACTAAAAACAAAACCAATGTAAAAAATTGTTTTATCAAAAATTTTTCCCTTCTTAATGCTTAAGACTAAAGCCCATCTAACGACATCACCATCTTATCGGTGATTTCATCAAACTTTACTATGGCTTTGCCATTATGATCATCCATGAATGCTTTGGCACTCTTCTTGCTCTTAAAAGGTATAAGTTCACGGCCCATCGGACCAAATATATCTGACTCCCATACATAAAATGCTTCTTTGGCAGGAATCTCTTCAAGTGTATAATAGTCACTTACGGTCATCTTGGAGATTTGACTACGATCATAAGGAAAATCACCATCAAAAATATAATATTTCATCATATCTTTTACGCCGTCAAAATAGTACTTGTTTCCATCATGTTCCATATATCCCGCCCACTTGGGATACTTACTTACAAACATACCGCACACAGGGCATTTTGCATCACCGGGAACATCTATATGATTTCCCTTCAACTTCATATCGCCATTACTCACATAGTAGGCAACTGCTTCCAGCTTAGATTGGGAAAGAGAAGGACAGACCCCGGAAGTTTTGATCTTTTCCATTAATTGCTTGATCGTTCCTTCCGATGAAGGAAGTTTGCTGTGATCACAAAGGGTTTTAGCGATCTTTTCACCTTTATTTGAAAGTTTAATGATCTTCGCCAAACTCTGCTCATTGGCAAAAAGTAACCCCGATATAAATAGTATAAGAAGTAATTTTTTTATCATCTGTTTTTTAAGTAAAGCCCTATTGCCTGCATCTGTTTAGGATTTAAATTTTTACATAATTTATTTTCAACCATAAATGCTTTAGCTTCAGCCGTAGTAGCAAATTTCTTATCTGTTTTCTGACACATTTTACCATACATAATCTCACCTTTTTGCGCCATCATCGCTTGCTTTTTAGCAATCATTTTACTATCTTTGGCAAAATCACCTTTAGCTGTTTCCAATGCTCCGTTAAAATCAGTCACTTTCCCACCATTTGCTTTGGCAAAAGCTTCAGCATCTGTTTTTTCAGTAAATGCATATTTACTAACTGCTGTCATGGTCCCTTTTTTATTGCTTCCTACAACATAAAAAGCTTTTGTTGCATCAATAAATTTTAAGGAATTTGTGTCAACTACTTTTATATCTGTGAGCTTAGAGCCTTTACTCATATCTTCCGCCATACAATGAATAGAACAATATTGTTTCACCTTACCATTCACTGTTGCAACATGGTTTGTTTTATAAAACATCGGAAGAGTCATACCACACTCGGGACAGAATGCTTTTGCCTTGCCTTCCTGTAAGAGTGTAGCTTTATCTTTAGGCACTGCCTGAAACATTTTCATCATTTTCTTAGGTTTCGCAGTTTCTTTCATTGCTGCTCCACATTTTCCGGGAGCACATTTCATTTCAGCTTGCGAGAAGCTTATCATTGTTCCTAATGCCAATAATATCAGTAATATCTTTTTTATATTATATCCTTATAATTTTGATTATATATAGTAATATAGTAATGTTAAATTAGTGTTAATAAAATCTATGAATTTCTTCCATAATATTAGAAAACTCTATATCATCACCCTTTTCTTTCAAAAACGCTATAAGATATTTTTCTGAAGCTTCAATACCCTCATTTTTTTCTATCTCTAAAAGTTCGGCATAGAGATCAGCAATAATCTCGATCACATGTTTAGAAATGCTTTTTCTTGCAGCATGATACCCTATGATCTTTCCTGTATCCGTATCTCTTCTAGTTTCAAACTCAGTAAATATCCAGTAGTATCGTCCGTCTTTAGCCAAGTTTTTAACTACAGCATTGATATTTTTACCCTGAGAGATCGTTTCCCATAAAAGTTTAAATACTACCTTCGGCATATCGGGATGACGGACAATACTATGTGGTTTGCCAATCAATTCTTCCTTAGTGTAACCGGCAACTTCTATAAAATAATCATTACAAAAGGTGATCTTTCCTTTTTCATCCGTCTCAGAAACAATATATCTTTTTGGATCCAGTACTATCTCTTCATCTATTGGTGTTGGTTTTTGCATTTTAAATCCTTCCATTCAAAAGTCTAATAAGTGCATCCGGTACTTCATCAAACTTTAAAATTCTTTTTCCACTATATGCTTTTGAAAATTTTTCAGCTGCTTCTTTTGTTGCCAAAGGCACTAAGTCATCACCAGCAGGTGAAGTTTCTGTACTTCCAAAGACAAAAAAAGCAGTTTCCGCATTAATAGGCTTTAACGTTTCATAATCTGTTACAATGATCTTAGAAAAATCTCTTTCACTTTTGACACCTACATCAAACCACTTACCCGGTCTATGGTAAAACTCAAACATTGATTTAGGACTGGAAAAATAAACTGTCTTTCCATTTCTAACTTCTATCTTTGCTATCCATTTTGGTTCTTTATAGACTTTGATATGTCTCACAATACAAGTAGTATTTTTATCATAAGTTAAAAAATATTTTTTTTCAACTTTAAAGGGTTTTACCTCAGTCGCTGCAAAAGTCATACCTGTTAACAGTAATACTGCTATTAATAATTGTTTCATTCCATGATCCTTTAAACTAAATCTTTTTTACTGAATATTCTAAAACCTAAAGAGGCAAAAAGTATCCCTAAAACAAGTGGATACACTATAGAGATAAATATAAACATTTTCTGAGACAGAATATCAAGTATATAAAATGCCACCGGTCCCATAACAGTAAGTTCCGGGTCAAAAAGTGAAATAGCGGCTACTCTGAATATCTCCATAGGATTTAGCATAGCAATACCGATAATCAGTTCTGCATTGATACGTTGCTGCATCATTAAAGAGATCAGAGCAATGTCAATAAATGCCAAAAGAAATATCCACACAAAAAAGGAGATACCCAATGCCATTTCTGATGATTTGACAATAGAGGAGACAAAAAATGCGATCCCCAAAAAAGCAGAACTCATTGCAAATAGCAAGCCTGTGTAGAGAAAGAAGATCTCCCAAGGTACATCTGCACCCTTAAACATACCATATAAGATCGCAAACACCATTGCCATAAATACCGGCAAAAAGACAGTGATAAATCGTCCAAATACTTTCCCCCAGTAATACTGTTTCAAAGAAATAGGGAAGGAGAGCATATACTCTAAGATATGGCTGTCTCTGTCTCCAGAGATGGAACGTACTGTTGTCACTAGTATAAAGATAGGCAAAATAACAATTGTCACCTGTATATACATCAGCAAAAGTCTACTCAAGCCGGAAAAGCCCATGACTTGAGACTCTGTTATCCCTGCGATAAAAAATAGGGCTATCAACCCGCCAAATACCACGGAATAAATAATGAACCAGTTGGCCCGTATAGACTCTTTAAGGTCAAGATAGGCGATTAACAATAAATTCTTCAATATGCTTTCCTGTTTTTATTTTCTTCAATTTCAAAGATACGTTTGCTTACTTCTTCAAAGTTTATGATCTCTTCTCCTGCTTTAATGGTGCTATTACTCTCATGAGCAGCAAAACCATAAGCCATAGGGGTAATATTATGTGTATCATAAAGTGCTGTTCGCGCATCGATCCACTTACCTGTACTTACATCTGTGATCCATATCTTTGATTTTGAAGCCCAATCGATCTTCTCATCATCAAACCACAATACCACACAGCCAATATCATCATACATATAAGACCTGCTATTCGCAATGTTAATAACCTGCAGGTTATTAACATTGCGAATAGCAG
>Ga0164318_10003195_pt1 | contig 15461 bp, 15 predicted proteins | sample GuaBasSedimGuay9_FD_113734 | JGI IMG/M metagenome (GOLD analysis project Ga0164318, IMG submission 113734) | Subseafloor sediment microbial communities from Guaymas Basin, Gulf of California, Mexico - Guay9, Core 4571-4, 0-3 cm | ecosystem: Environmental > Aquatic > Marine > Hydrothermal vents...
CACCTAATTTTTGAAGTATTTGTTTATTCTCATCCGCAAAAATATTTACATTTACATAAAGCTCTTTGGCTTTTTTTAAGGAGTCTTTACCCAATATCCCATTTTTAGCTGCGACAATTAAACCTGCCATTAAATGATAAATATCGGCAGAACCATCGGGTGCTCTGAACTCAACGGTTTGTTTGCCCGGGATATATGGTATTTCTCCTATTTCCTGTGGATTAGCATCTTTAATCATACTCGTTTCAGCTACCCAACCAAGAGGAACTCTTACCAAAACAGATCGGTTTGTGTCACCCCAGCATATTTTAGTTGGTGCTTCCTGATGAGGAACTAGTCTTAAGTATGATAAAGGGATGGTATTTCCAAATGCGGTTAAAGGCCTGGCAAGATTAAGTAAACCTGCAATCATTTTTTTTGCAACATCACTTAATTGAAAATTTTCGATCATTTTATTTTCACCATTTTTCACCAGCATCATATGTACATGAAGGCCACTTCCTGCCTTCCCTACAGTGATTTTAGGTGCAAAGCTAATCTGTACATGATGCACTTTGCCAAGCATACGCAATATCCATTTTGCAATAACCAACTGGTCAACCGCATCATCTGCTTTAACGGGCATAAACTCAATTTCATGTTGTTCATATTCTTCTGTTTCATTAGAGAAATTGCCAACCTCTGAGTGACCGTATTTAATCTTACCACCAGATTGTGCAATAAGTTGCATAGCCTCAATTCTTAAGTGTTCCCAATTTGTAAAAGGCGATGAGGTATGATAACCTTTCTGATCAGGTGATCTATATAAGCTTCCTTTTGACCCTGAAATATAGTATTCTAATTCACCCATCGCATAAAAATCATATCCAGTGGATTTTTTAAAATCAATAATTGCTTTTTTAAGTATATATTCCGGTGCACTTTCTAGAGGGTTGCCTTCTGCTGTGTAAAACGAGCATAAAATATTCAGTGTTGGTGATTCTGCAAAAGGGTCAACAAAAGCAGTTTTAAACCTTGGAATAACATACAGATCACTACGTCCGGCTTCAATGAAAGAAAAAAGGCTTGAGCCATCAACACGTTCACCGGTTGATAGAATTGAATCTAAATAGTCTTTACTTGTAATTACAAAATTTAGTGTTTTAAGCTTTCCATCTTCACCAACATATTTAAAGTTTAATAACTCAATATTGTTTTCATCAATAAATTGGATAATATCATGTTTTGTGAATTCAGATGCAGGCTTTTTTAAATATCGGACTAGTTTATTAGGGTTCAATAAAACTTCTCTTTCTCTCATAGCAATATATATTTAAGAGTTTGTATTTATTTTTAGACAAAATTATAATAATTAAACTTGTAGAATGATGATATTTGTAATATTTTTAATTCTTAGCTAATATAAGAGAACTCAATTGAATAAAACAGACAGCAGAGGCGAAAAAATAATAAAAGTATCATTGGTTGCTATTGTTGGGAATGCTGTTTTGGCAGTCTTAAAAATATCGATAGGCCTCTTCTCTGGAAGTATGGCTGTTTTGGCAGACGGGATTGATTCCGCAAGTGACATCATTACCTCAATAATTACACTGGTTACCGGGAAAATAATTGATCGTGAACCCAATATAAAATATGCATATGGATATAGACGAGCCGATACCATTGCTGCAAAATTTCTCTCTTTTGTAATATTCTTTGCCGGTTTACAATTGGCAATTAGTTCTATAAGTCGTCTTATTGCAAATGAACCCAGGCAAATGCCTGCATTAGTTGCAATTTATGTAACTCTTTTTTCAATTGTTGGAAAATTCCTGCTGGCACGATATTAATTGAAGCGTGGAAATCAACTTAAGAGTTTAATGCTTATTGCAAATGGGAAAAATATGCAAAGTGATATTATAATTTCTATTGCAGTGCTAATTGGACTTGTTTTTTCAATTGTTTTAAATTTACCCGTATTCGATGTTGTTACCGCTCTTTTTGTGAGTGTGTGGATTATAAAAGTGTCATATGATATTTTTATAAAAACAAATGAAGAGTTAATGGATGGCTGTTCTGATCCTGAAATCTATAAGAAAATATTTGAAGCAATTGCCGAAGTTACTGACGCTAAAAACCCTCATAAAGTCAGGCTGAGAAAACATGGGTATATGTTTGTTATTGATATGGATATTGAAGTTGATGGAGATTTATCAGTAAAAGATGGGCATGATATATCTAAAAAAGTTGGAGATAAAGTAAAAGAGAAAATTAAAAATGTCTATGACATAAATATTCACATTGAACCTGTAGGGAATGTTGAAGATGAAAAGTTTGGGGTTTCAATTAATAATTTGAATGAAATTGACTAATGAGCTTCAAGGGTGTTGTATTACTTTTCTCCATTTAGTCTCGCAAGAAAACGCCAAATACTGCGTTATTTTCGTCTTAATTGTCAGTCATTTACAAAGGTGAACTCTTAAAAATTAAGACTTCAAAAGTCTTATCTTTGACACTTTCTTATCAGAGACATAGAAAATGCATAGTTTTCGTGCTAACACTATTTAGTGTTTGTCCATAAAGTGTGATTTTTCTGGAAACTTACCAAGTTTGAAAGACTTTGCAAGTTGAGTACTAACTTAGTAAGTTTTTTGAACTTGCGAAGTTTTTCTAAAGTGTCAACTTTATGGACATGCTCTATTTAGAGTATCTCTTAGAAAACGCCAATAGCTTCGTTATGTTTATCTTGGAAACAGTTACTTCTATATGCTCAGTACATAGTCTCTGTAAAAGTAAACTTTTTGAATTGTAGGACTTTACGAGCTTTCGCAATAGCGGACATTGCTCTTGACAATTCCTAAGAGACACTTGAAAAAAGAGTAGTTTTCTTAGATGTACTATTTAGTATATCATTTCACAAACTTATTTTTCTGTAATTTTTTTTGAGTAGTAACGCCAATATATGAAAAGTAATGCTGTGTAAATTGTTAAGGCAGCCAAATTAATTAAATAATATTGATTCAGAAGTCCTTTATCAAGGCCTAAAATTGGTACAATCATACTTGCCATAAAGGGAAGAATAAACGGAACTGCAACACCTGCACCCAAAACAATATCCTGAGCAGCTTTTGTTTTAAAGTCTGGATCAACAACTCTTGTCAATGTCAATCCTGTAGATAATGTTCCCGTAAGTGTACCAAAGAGTGCTAGAATCCTTTCTAAAGGACTATCAAGATTTGATTTTTGTATTTCCCTAACAACAAACCATAAAGTTAGTAAACCGCCAACTATACTCATTACAGAAATAATTAGAATGTAATCTAATAAAATACTGATTGAAATGGCTGCAATAGCAGCAGTAACCATAAAGTCTAGTGAACTGCCTGAAATCCGGGTCATCAATCCATTGTTAATTATATTCCCCCAGCTTAATCGTTGCATCGCTTTTCGAATAAGAATCGCAAAAAGTGACCCAAATATAAAATGTAAGCCCCATAAAATACTAATCAGCTGTGATGCAATCTCTGTATTGTTTATAATAATTGGTAATATGAATTCTATGCCTTTTAATGATAAAAATGTAACTAGATAGACAAACAAAACCAATGCAATTTGAAAAGTAAAACCATCAATAGCGGAATTATCTGTTGTAAGTTCACCTGCACAGGGTTGATCCATGATTTCTTTAATAACACCTGTTTCATTTATCTCATTATCTGAATTCTTTATAGTTTGTTGCTTTAGCTTATATCTTTTTTTAAAAAACCTAATTAAAAGTAAACCAATAGTTATTGCCCAAATATAACCTAAGGCAGCAAATGTAAGTCCAATATTAGCAGCATTCTCAAAACCTAATGGTTCCCACGAATGCCCTATTGAATACGCCTGTCCGGGCCCTTGACTAAAACCCAATAAAATATAATAACCAAATGTAGGAAATAAATTAGGCTCAATAGTAAGCATAAATATATAGGCTATTAATAAGCCGGCAACAACTTGTATTCCTGAATTAACTGACATTAACAAGCCTGTTGCATAAGTAGTTTTACTATTACCGCCTTCAGTTTTACGTAAAGACATTGCAATAAATGTAATTACGAATAAATGATAAATGTATTTACCATACCGGTCTGCTGGTATTTGCAGAAATTTTATTCCAAGTGTACCAATTATAAAAAGAAGAAGACCTGCAATAATATTATTGGGGATAAGATATTTTTGTAAAAAATATATTTTAGAGCGTAAATATGTTGCAAAAACTAAAAATGAGCCAATAGTCATAAAATCGAGTGCAATTAACCAATGTGATTCCATATTTTTTTGTTAAGTTATTTTTCAATAATTTGAGAAATGTAAGGTGATAATTTATTTTCGTATTTTAGCTTTTTCCATATTGCATTTACAGCAACTTCCCATTTTAATGCAGAAACACCTTTGCGAGAGCCAACAATTCTATATGCTTCGTTATTATAATAAATCTCAAGTCTTTCATTTACTTGTGGGTTTATTGTCTGTAAATCGTTATAGTTAAACGTGATTAACCTATTGTCACTATTAAATTTTAATTCAATTCTGTCGATATATAGTTTTACATCCGCATTGCCAATAACTGAAAAACCAAAATCTGATTTGCTATGAAAAATCTTTGAATTTTTATCTTTAAAAATAACATCGGTATATTGATTGTCAAATTTATTATAAATGTCTTCTAATAGCTTTTTTTCTGCCCAATTATACCAATCCCGGATATTATCAAAGTGAAGTTTTCCTTTGTTTGTTCTTTCAAAGAAACTATACTTATTAATGTGAATATCATAATTACATTCAGAACATACAAAATCATTTGCATTTACCCTAAAGCTGTCAATAGCATTACATTCAGGACAAAGATATAAAGTGTGGTTTATGTTTTCAGCTTTGTGCTTTGAATAGACTTTAATCATATTTGCTTTCTGATATTCAACTTCATCATGAGTTAAAATACTTATTAAACGTTCGAAAATATCATTTTCAGACATTGAAATAACTTGTTCTTTGTTTAGCAGAAGTTTATATTCTACTTCTACTTTTGTATACCTCAAATTTGTTGACCACCTTGGATTAAATAAATTCATTCCCTTTAAGATAGAAATAACCACAGGTACTTTTAGTAATTTGATAAGTTTCACAATGGACTTATCTATCGGGAAACTGGAACCAGACCAATTTCTTACAGCTTCTGGAAATATTCCAACATTTTCACCTTGTTGGATTACAGATATAATATTGCGAATTGCTTTCGTATCCCGCATGTTTTTTTTCTTCGAAATTGTACCCAGTCGTGTTAAAAAAAAACGAATTACTTTGCTTCTGAATACAGTGTCTGATGCAACAAAATGTGTGAATTCAGGAAGGAAATACCCTGCAAGAAAAGGATCCCAAAAACCAACATGATTGCTTAATAGCAAATAGGGTGCTTTTAGCTTCTTTACATTTAAAGGTAATTTCTTTTTAACTCGAAAGATAAAAGTGAAAATAGAAAAAAAAATGAATGTTATGAATCGGATATAATATTTTGTTGGATAGACTTTTTTCCTTTGCATATGGAAGCTACTTAAGTTATTAGGATTCGTTTTAATATGCAAAATTACCAGTACTAAATCAATAATTACAATAACACTTTTTTTGCTTATTATGTGGTAATCTTTCCAATCTGATAATCTACAGCAAACCTAATATTTCTATTACTAATAAACAATCTTTGTGAATAGTTTTTTGCACATGAAGGTAATTATGAATGTTTAAATCAATCTAAATAATACTTACGTTTTCAACGTACTTTAATGAACAGAAAATATAATCGCTCAATTTAGGTATAAGCCGCTATATCAATAATTGCTTTTTAGGGATTGTTTTTTATGTGTTTGGTCGGTCTCTTGTTCAATGCTTGTCATGGCGAGAGAAACAGCTTGTCCAGAATATCGGGAAAACCATCCCCCTGTAAATATACTATGTAGCCAATTTCTTTTATGTTCTATTGGATTATATTGATTAATAAATAGAAATTTTGTATATTTGTATATAAAAAAATGCTATGAATGCAATAACAATAAATAATGCCTTAATTGATTTCCCGAAACTTATTGAAAATACAGTCAATAATTTTGAAAAAACAGTTATTGTCAGTGATACGGGTGCTGTTGTATTAATTGCTCAAAGTGAATGGAACAAAATCATGGAAACGATTAAGCTTTTGCAAGATAAACAATCTTTAAAAGCATTAATTGAAGGACAGAATAAGAGGCGAAAAGGCGAAAAACCGGAAAGTAAAACAATTCAACAATCATTTTATGATATACAAGATATTGATTCTTAAAAAAGCCGATAAGGATTTAGCTTGGTTTCGTAAAAATGATAGACAAAGCTATATTAAGTGCTTTGATTTGGTGCGGTCAACAAGTGAATACCCCCGTGAAGGAATAGGAAAACCTGAACGCTTAAAACATTTTGATCAGGAAGTATGGAGTAGACGGGTAAATCATGTGGATAGAATGATTTATACAGTTTATGAAAAAGAAAAGGAAATTGATGTTTCTTCATTCAAAGGTCATTACGCTTGACAAAATTTATTTTTTCTCAAGAAATCGACAATTTCACCTTGAATATTTTTATTTGTTTAATAATTAGGCTTTGGCTTTTCACTAACTTGGTTAGTCTTTCAGGCATTGCAAAGTTTTGTTCGTAAAATATCTTTATTTTTTTGCAATTTTTTTCTTCAATACCTATTCTTAAAATTCTTTCTACTCCATTTTAATATATTATTTGCTAAAGCAATAAACTCAGAATCCTTTTCAATCCATTTTTTATTTGAATCAAAATAACTCGTGACAAAATAAACCCTGCTTTGCTGTGACTCTTTTTTTTGATACATATTTTTGGGGAGAACTAATTCAATTACCGGAGAACTGATTACATCAATTGTATAATAGTTTTGTTCCTCAATGTATTTAGTATTAACTTTTTCTAAGAATTTATTTTGTGTAATATATCTAATTGGCCAAATATCTTTTTGGTTTTGAATAATTTGTTCGCTTATTTGAAATGGTAACTCTTTTGCCGGTACAGACAATAAAATAAAGCCCTTAGATTGCAGGTATTTTTCCAGTTTATCAAGTTCTTCTTTGTTTGGGAAGAAATTATATTGTTTACTGTCCATTTTTATTTATTGTATTAATTCTAATCTGGATAATCTATATGTTTTGTGTCCTGATAACAGATTGATAAACAATTTATTGCAACATTAATGAATCGCTCATTTATAGCGTACTTAACCAGTTTAATGTTCCAAAAGTAATAAGTAAAATAATAACTTTAGAATATTTATGAAACAAGCTCCGCAAAAAAACGGAGCAGGCTATGTTAAAAATAATTATTATCATAAAAAGTAATTATTATTTTTGACATGTGGTTCCATACGATAATTGAAAGGAATAGAATAATATACCTATGAAATTGAACCTTAATATTTTTATTGTTTGAATATTCCTCAATGTCTTTAATTGCATCTCGTTCACGTTTTATTGGAGATCCATTTTTATTTTTATTCCCCACCTGGTGAATCTCAATTAATTCCATTTCTGTTGATAGGCCAACAACATCAGCATATCTTTTTTTCTTTTTCCTACCATTAATCTTAAAAACATACTCAAAGAAAGCAATCAAACCTTTTTTTTCTATGTTTTTCCCAATTTCTTGTATTTTTTCCTGATGTTTTGGGCCTCCTTTTTTTCCGTATGGATTCATATTTTTAACAAAATTCAGGTTTGGGTCTGTAAACAATACGTTTAATAGTAATATTTTTTATCTTTGTTCATAAAGTTCCTATTACAATAATGCAAAGTTAAATAAAATTCTATTAAAATGCAATTATAATTCCATTTGAATAGAATAAAAATTCCATTTAATAAAAATTTGTGCTGAAATGACTGTGTTTGAAAGAATTAAAGAAGTCATAAAAAAAGAGAAAAAGACTTTTAAGGAGGTGTCGCAAAATACATCAATGGGCGAAAAGGGCTTTCATAATGCCTTAAATAAAGAGACCTTAAAGGTTAAGGTTTTAATAGAAATTGCCAAATATCTTAATGTAGAGCCCGAAGTGTTTTTTGTAGAAGAAGGAGTTTATTCAGAAAAGGAAGAAATAAAAACAATTAATGAAAGAGAAAGTTTCTACCAGGTGAAAAATGATTCCATTAAAGAATATGAATTTTTAAAAGAAAAAGTTGAACATCTGGAAAAATTAATAGAAGCAAAGAATGAAATAATTAAATTGATAAAAAAAGATAAAAAAGCTTAGAACAGTTGTACTAAAACAACAATCCTAAGCTGTAAATTTATTTTATCATTTTAAAATGGTAAATCATCACCACCAATATCTTCAGATAAATCTTCTGTTTTTGGCTGACTAACCGTTGTCGTATTGTTGGCTTGCGTTTGTGGAGCAGGAGCACCACCACCTGTATTTTCTTTATTGCCCAACATTTGCATATTATTGGCTACTATTTCAGTAAAATACTTGGTTACTCCATCTTTTTCATAAGATCGGTTGGTTATTTTACCCTCAATATATAATTGAGAACCTTTTTTAACCCATTGCTCTACAACTTTGGCCAATCCACGCCATACTACAATATTATGCCATTCTGTAGTAGTTTGTTTTTCACCATTTTTATCTTTGTATGTTTCGCTGGTGGCAAGTGTAAACCTTGCTACCGGCACATCTTCTTTAATATATTGTACTTCTGGGTCTTTCCCCACGTTTCCAACTAGAATAACTTTATTTACTCCCATTGTTTTAATAATTTAGGTTAATATTTAGTATTTACTTTAGGAAATTAAGAATTTTATTTTTCAGACCTGATTTTTTTTCTTCAACAATTATGTCAAAAAAGAGTTCAGATTTAAAAGGTATCTCTTCATTAATAGATTTCCATATTATACTCCATCCCGGGAAACCGCCAATATTCCGATCATCAATATAGATATCTGCATAAATTTTCCTGCTAATTGTGTTGTCCATGATTTCTTCCGGATAACTGCTGTTTATAGCAAAAAAATCAATACCATTTTCTTTACAAAATTTAACAGCTTTATCTAAATCTTCTCCTGCACGGTATGTCCAGAGAATTAGGTCATGCTCTTGTTTTTGTAAAGCTTTCAGTGTTTCAAAAGCAAAAACTCTTGTTTTTCCAATTTTTGGATATTGATGTTCTACAATTGTTCCATCAAAGTCAACAGCAATTTTCATTTTAAAAAGAAATTAAGTATTTCGAAAAATAATCTTACACACTGATTTTTTAAAATACTTTGTGAAAAATCAAGCAATTGTAAAAAAAATGGTTTACAAATATAGTTGAAAATTTATTTGAGTGTATATTAAAAATTAATAATTTTCAAATAATTCCCAAACTTGCTTTTTGTAATCCTCTCTATTAAACCGTTCACATTCATCAACTGAATTTATTTCACTTGTTGTATAGGCAACTTTTTGCATAAAGTCTAAAGCACGATTTGCACTTTCTCCCATATTAATGAAAACGGTTTCATTATCATTAATATAGCCATGTTTAAGTGATTCAAATAAACCTAATAAACCTGCGGTTGATGCTGGGCCTACTTTAATTACCCTTTCATAGCCAACAAGTCTGGCCATTGCGATTGCATGCTCTTCATTAATTTCAAATATTTCACCGCCGGATTCCTTTACAAGAGGTGCCATTAGAGGGTACATTTTAGGGTCTCCGGTTGCAATAGTTGGGATTAATGTTTCCGGGTTTTCATATACCGGATACTCTTTTTCATATCCTTCAGGATAATTTGCTGCTTTTGCTTTTGCCCATGCATGAGCCTGTGGAGCACATAAATTTCCTTGTGATAATAAAAATTTGGGTAATTTATCTACTAAACCTGTTTCTTTAAGGTCGTTTATTGCCTTTTCAACTGCAAAGGGCCCAGTACCACCACTTAATGCCTGTATATATACATCAGGAAGTTTTCCAATGATACGAAGCATCTCATACACTTGTGTTTTCTTTGCTTCAAGTCGGAGAGGGTCAAGGTTTCCACCAGTCATTAAAATGCCGTGTTTTTTAGCATATGCAGCGGCAACTTGTTTTGCTTTTGCGTAATCTCCCTTTACACGGAATAGCTTTTGACCGTAGGTTCCGATATGTGCTTCATTGTCTTTTAGTGAATCATAAGGTACGAAAATAGAGCATGAAATCCCAGCTTTAGCAAGATAATGTGCAAATGCTGTAGCTGTGTTACCTGTACTGGCTACAACGTATTCTTTTACACCATGTTCTTTTAAAACACTTGCAGCAAGTGCGCCACCTTTATCTTTAAAAGTTCCTGTAGCAAAGCTCTTATCGTTTCTATTCACATAGATTTTCAAATTTAGATTATATTTACGCTTTGCATAGTCTTCTAAAAAACTCCATCGCTCAATTGGTGCTACTCCTTCACCTTCAGTAATAATGTTTTCTTTACTTTCAAGTGGAAGAAAATCAAAGTAATGCCATAAACTCTCTGGTTTAGCATCATTACCTATTAGTTGTTTGATTTTATTTTGATCAATAGAATAAATAGTATTTATTTTATGATCTCCACATTTTGGACAAGATTGGTTATTTGCAAACCATTCTTTAAAACCTGCTATTTTTTCGCCACAAGTGCGGCATTCAAAGTGAAATTTTTTGCTCATTACTTAATGTTTAAATTATATCATGCAAAGATAAAAAATCAATACTTGAATTTAAAAGTTTTAGCATAATTATATTTAGATATAAAAAAAATGCATATATTTGACTAAACGGAATAATCTAAATTATACTATTATGAATATGTCGGATTTAACAAATGAAGATAAAGTTTTTATCAGAACTATTTTTAATGAGATGCGTAAAAGCATACAAAATTTTATTACTGAAAGAGATTTTAATCTGTCAAATGCACAATTATTTGCATTTTTAAGTAACTCGCCTGCGGCTCTTGCTATTGCTAGTGATGGAGCTGTTGATGAAAAAGAAATTGCCGGTATTGAAAAGTTGTCGAAAGGAATTGATATTGGGTCATCGGTAAACCTTGACCTGATGGAAATGATGGCAGTTGCTTTTGAACCTGATAATTGTATTACAAACGAAGAGTTTAATATACGAGTTGGTTCAGAAATTCTTTTTCTTGCCAAAAATTTTAAAAAGTATGAGTCGGAATTTGTTAATGCTTTAAAAGCAATGCTTACTTTTGATATGAATCCAAAAAGAGATGGCTCTTTAAGTTCTTCTTTTAGCAAGCTTATGGATACAATGATTGAAAATAATGTAAGTAAAGATAAAGAAGCTGAAATGAAGAAAATGAAGGAATTGAAAATGAAAATTGGAATTTAAAATAGCGATTAAGGTTCATCAAGTTTTGGTTAAAATGTTAAATGTCAGTTGGTAGTCGTGCAAAGATATTGTACAACTACGAACTGGCTACTAGTTACTGTTTTTTGCAATAAACCAGGGGTTTAGCAAATTTTCTTTATTGTAAATTACTTCTTTATTTGTTTCATGTATAATTACGTTTCCTCCAGCAGCTTTAAGAATTGCATGTCCGGCAGCAGTGTCCCATTCCATGGTTGGAGCAAAACGGGGGTATACATCAGCTTCTCCAGTTGCTATTAAACATAGTTTTAGCGAACTACCCATGCTGACAATCTCAATTTCTTTATGCTCAGTTTCTAATTTTTCTATAAACTTTTTTGTTTCGTCAGATAGATGAGAACGACTTGCTACAACCCTATACTTTCTGTTAAAGGTTTGAGGAATTATTTCTTTCCTTGTATGAATTTCTTGTATGATGTTTTTTTCTTTAAATGATGAATCTATACTTTTAACTGTATATGCTTCTCCATTTAAAAAATTAAAGTATAGAGTTTTTAAAACCGGACTGTAAATTACTCCCAGAACAGTTTTTTGTTCATGAATTAATGCAATATTTACCGTGAATTCACCATTACGTTTAATAAATTCTTTTGTACCGTCAAGGGGGTCGACTAACCAGAAATAATTCCAGTTTTTTCTTTCTGTATAAGTTTGGTGTTTTCCTTCCTCGCTAAGAATTGGGATACCAGTTTTTATTAATTCCTCACTAATGATTTTATGAGCCGCTTTATCCGCAATGGTTAAAGGTGAATTATCATCTTTATATTCAACATTAAAATCTTCATTATTATAAATGCTCAAGATTTCCCATCCAGCATGTAATGCAGCATAGATTGCTGTATTTAATGTGTCTTCAGAGTTTTTTAGTGTCATAGTTCGAAATTAAAATCACAAATATAGGAAACTAAGAATTAGTACTGTGACAATCATGTATATTATTGTTAAGGGTGTTCCAACTTTAAGGAAATCACTAAATTTATATCCCCCGGGGCCATATATCATCAAATTTGTTTGATAGCCAATTGGTGTCATGAAGTTGGCTGCTGCAGCAAATGAAACTACAAGTATAAAAGGAGTTGTATCAACACCAAGTTGTAGTGCTATACTTAAAGATATCGGAAAAACAATAGCAACAGCTGCTTTGTTTGTGATAAATGCTGCCAATATGCTAGTTATGAGATAAATGCCAAAAAGCATGCCGTATTTACCCATTGGTTCAAAAATGTATAGTACCCCATTTGCTAATATGTCTGCAACTCCGGTTTTAATCATTGCTAAACCTAAAGCAAGAGATAATGCAATAATAAGAGCTAGCTGGTAATCGACACTTTTTGCTAATTCTTTTGGACTAACTATTTTAAATAGTTGGGTTAGAATAAGTAGTACTAGAAGTCCTGTAAAAAGTCTACCCACACCTAATACATTTAGCGCAATAACGGTTAATAATCCCCCAATTAGAATGAAAGTTCTAAGTACTCCCAACCGTTTAATTTCTTTTATTTTTGAGATTGTGTAAAATTCATGACTTGCTTTAGAAAGTGTTTCAAATTGATTTCCAACCATCAAAAGTAGTGCGTCACCAGCTCTTAACTCCAAATTAGCAATTTCACCGGTTAAGCTTTCTCCGTTTCTATGTATTGCCAGTACCGTTGCATCGTATTTACCACGAAAATTTTCATGCATTATCTGTTTACCAATCATGTTTGATTTATGGGAAATGACAATTTCAATAACTTCGGACTCATTTCTTTTAGAAAACATTCCTATAGAGGGAATTACTAAATTTTTATCAGCATTGATTAGGTCAGCAATACGCTCCTTATTTCCTGCAAAAGTTAGTATGTCATCTTCTTTAAAAATAAAATTTCGATCAATTTGTTGATGTAAAATGCCATTGCGTAAAACTTCTACAAGAATAAAACCTTCATTTTTTAAAAACGGAACTTTTGAGCGTTCTATTCCAATAAAGTCACTACCGCTTTTAATTTGTAGTTCAAATAAATATTCCCTTTTGGCTTCGTCAGTAATGTCAATGGTCTGTGTTTTTTTTGGCATTAATTTATCACCAATGAACATCATATATAAAATTCCAATAATTATCATTGGTACACCAACATATGCAAAATCAAACATTTCCAGGGGTTTTAAGCCTGGTACGATGTCTTGATCTACAACCAAACCATTAACAATCATATTGGTAGAGGTGCCTATTAAAGTAGCTGTACCGCCAAGAATAGCCGCAAAAGATAATGGCATTAGTAATCTTGATACAGATGTTTTGTTTTTTTTACTCCAGTTATGGATATATGGAATTAAAATGGCAACCAGTGGTGTGTTATTTAGAAATGCAGAAAGAGGTGCTACAACAACCATCATCCTAAACATAAAGTGCTTTGGTGTTTTTGCATATTTGAAAAAATTATCAAAGAAAATGTCAAGAATTGTTGTTCGCCTGAATATATCACCCAACAGGAGCAGCATGATAATGTTCATTATTTGTTCATTGGCAAATCCTGTCAGGACTTCAGCAGGTGTAATCACTCTAAATGCAGACAGCACAGCAATAGCAATTACAAAAGTGAAACCCGGACCCACTATATCAAAAAAGAGAGAGAGGATTATAAATAGTAGTACTAAGAGAACAAGTATTGAATCAAAATCAAGCATATCGTGTGGTTAATAGGCTCAGAGTTTAGTTAATTGGTGTATTATGTTAAAATATAGTCATCCGCTTTTTTGTCATTGGTATTAGGTCATTAATTGTAATTTACCTCACTGTTGTTAGTCAATGCTTTTTACTGATAGCTACTATATATGACAACTAATGACTATAAATGACCCATTTCTATTATTTTAAATTATCATCCCTGCTGCAACGGTTTCATTTGTTGCTTCATCAATTAAAATTATACTGCCGGTATTTCTGTTTTTACGATAAGAATCAAAGAATAATGGCACTGTAGTTTTTATTGAAATTTTAGCAATATCATTCATTGCAACCGTTTTGTTTTCAAATTCTTTATCTAAAGTGTTAACATCAACTTTGTAGATAATTTCTTTAATCATGCACCTGGCATCTCTTGAAGTATGTTTAATTGCATACTTGCCTTTACTTAGCAAAGGTTTTTCATTGAACCAGCAAACCATTAAATCAATTTCTTGTGAAACTCGTGGTTCATTATTCTTTTTAACAATCATATCACCACGGCTAATATCAATATCATTTTCAAGTGTAATTGTTACAGATTGTGGTTTTGCTGCACTTTTCAGTGATTCTGTATAAAAGTCAATAGATTTTACTTTAGTTGAAATTTCATTTGGCAGAACTGTTACTTCATCACCAACATTAAATATTCCACCTTCAACTTTGCCTGCATAGCCACGGTAATCATGAAATTCTTTTGACTGTGGACGAACCACGTACTGTACTGGAAATCTTCCATCAAAATGGTTTTGGTCAGAACCGATGTAAATGTTCTCCAATGTGTACATTAAGGTAGCTCCATCGTACCATTTCATGTTTTTTGAACGGTTTACTACATTATCACCAGCCAAAGCACTAATTGGAATGAAACGAATATCATTTACGTCTAATTTAGGTGCAAAGGACATAAATTGTTTACGGATATTTTCATAGGTTTCTTCATTATAATCTACAAGATCCATTTTGTTAATACAAACAATAATATGAGGTATTTGTAATAAAGATGCTATGTATGAGTGTCTTAAAGTTTGTTCAATTACTCCGTTACGGGCATCAACCAAAATTAAGGCAATATTAGCAGTTGAAGCACCCGTTACCATATTTCTCGTGTATTGTACGTGTCCGGGAGTATCAGCAATAATGAATTTCCTTTTTGGGGTGGCAAAATACCGATAGGCAACATCAATGGTAATGCCTTGTTCTCGCTCTGCCCTTAATCCATCAGTGAGTAAGGCTAAATTTACTGTTTCCTCGCCTTTTTTCTTACTGCTTCGTTCAATAGCTTCCATTTGATCTTCAAAAATGGCTTTGCTATCATA
>Ga0164318_10003196_pt1 | contig 15460 bp, 18 predicted proteins | sample GuaBasSedimGuay9_FD_113734 | JGI IMG/M metagenome (GOLD analysis project Ga0164318, IMG submission 113734) | Subseafloor sediment microbial communities from Guaymas Basin, Gulf of California, Mexico - Guay9, Core 4571-4, 0-3 cm | ecosystem: Environmental > Aquatic > Marine > Hydrothermal vents...
CAATTAAATTTGAACCAAAAAATCCAAATTTTCATAGAAATATAATAAAAGCGGAAACAAGATAGGGAGGGAATGTAATTATTTGGTGGGCTTGTGGTTCGGAGGAAATATTTGTAAAATGATGGTTGGTAATATATTGATTTTTGGTTTTTTAATATTTTTTTATTTAACCCTAACAAAAAGTTTGTCTGATCACCTGCAGGTTGGTTGGCAAGGTATAATTGTGACAACCATGTTTTTATTGTTATTAATATTTCCAGAACTTAAAAAAGTGAATATTGGAGGTACAGGATTTGAATTAAATGGTGCAGAATTAATAAGCCAATCTCCTTGTCAATTAAGTTGATAACCTTTTATCTTATTCAGCCATTTTTGATTTATATTAGCCAAAACTTCACACCAAATTTTAAACCCCAGCCAAAATCAAAACAGTAGGAACCAACAAAACCCCCATCATAAAACTTCTCCGAACCCCGGTCTTGATGCAGTAGATCCCAATTGCCAATCCGGTTATTGCAATAATGATTCCAATCCACCCCGTGAAAACTCCGACCAAAATAAACAGCAAACCAAAAATACTTTTTGTTAATACATTGTATCTAATTTTGTAAATATTCCTGATAAGAATCTTTGAAAAAAACAAAGTCAATATAGAAGCCATTCCAGCGGAAATAATAATCATAAAGAGAATTATGAATAGCGCGGTCAAAGTGCATTCAAAATTTAAACTCTGAATTGCGACTGAAGTTCCTGAACGCGGATTCCCGATTGTCCACAAAGCAACAATTGAAAATAAGCTTCCGGCTGTGGTAATCCCCCCAATTGAAATCATAAAATCTTTCAGATTATTAATTTTGAAAAGTTGCTGACTCATCACAGTTACCTGACTTGAACCAACACCAGGCAATAACCCCGCAACCATCCCTGAGAATATACCAACAATTGAACTTTTCTTCCCAGAACAATCCTCAAGATTAATATCAATTTCCTGTTCTGGAATTTCTGTTTTTGACGAGGCATCAAATAAACTTGACAAACCAAACAATCCGCAAAAAGCCGGAAATAACACTTCGCACCCTGAAAGAGGAAGTTTGAAAATCAGCAGACCAAGGAGAGCGGAAAAAACAAAAACCAGAAGAGAAGGAAACCTGTTTTTCTTTTGCGAATAAAAAAGATAAACTATTGTCAGCAACAATAACACAACAATCGCGGGTTTAACAAAAGAGTAAATAACTGGGATGAGAATTATAAACATAGGGAAAAGCAGGGCAATTACAATTATGGAAATCAATCCCCCGTAAACTGTTAAATAAATCGCTTCATAAGCCCTCCCCGAAAGCAGAAATCTTTGACCCGGCAGAATTGAAAGAGCTGTGGCTTCTTCAGGAGCGGAAAACAAAATTGAGGGAATAAAATCCATGAAGGAATTTGTGATTTCAGAACTGACAAGAATCGCTATAAGATTCATAACCCTGATGCCAAGAAGAGACGAAATAGAAAGCAGAAGAAAAGCAATTGTGTTTGGATGAAGCCCCGGAACCAATCCCGCAATAACACCCAGAGTGACGCCAATTAGCAGGAAGAAGAGGATTTCAGGGAACATACACTTAAATTACTTTTTTTGTAATATATCTATGTCAAAAGGAACACCTAGTTTTGGAAAGCACAACAAAGTGTTACACGAAACCTGTAAGAGATGCGGGCATCATGCTTATAATATGAAGCAGAAAGTCTGCGTAAAGTGCGGATACGGAAAATCCAAGAGAATACTTAATCTAGCCTGGAGATGGGCAAAACCAACAGGAAAAGGCAACAGGAAGAAATAATACTTAAATTTATATAATTTTAGAGGAAATCTTTGACAGTTACTTTCAATTATATTATGTAATTTTATGGACGAAGAATCAATTAAAACACAGGAGAACACATCAAATTCAGAGAATAACAGAAAAATAATTGAACTCCTTTTGAAAAATAAAAAACTGGTAACTCCAAAAGCCCTCGAATTAATCAAAGAGAAAAACCTCTTAGATAAAGTTCTCAAAATAGATAAAAAGATAATTGATGAAAATGCGTTAAAATCTCTGGAAGAACCGGAAATAAGAATTGAGGGAAACCGAAAGAGGAAACTAGCTGAAGAATATAATGTGGATTTTAAACTTAAGAACCTAAAGATACAACACAAGGAAAGAAAAGCATCGGATTTTATTTCATATTTCAACTCAAAATTTTCAATGGTTCAGCAGATGTTGGTAAAGAGAGTAAACCCAATTTCAATTTCAAATATAAAAAAAACCAATGATAATGAGGTTTCTTTAATCGGGATGGTTTCTGATAAAAGAACCACCGCGGTGGGAAACAAGATTATTGAATTAGAGGATCCCACGGGAATAATAACCTGCATGGCAACAAAGAATTCAAAAAGCGAGGTATTTGATGAGTTTGATAATATCTTAAGTGACGAAGTATTGGGGATTAAAGGATATTTCAAAAATAATTATGTTTTCATAAATGAGATTATAAGACCGGACATCCCGATAACAAACACAATGAAGAAAATAGATGCACCAATAAGCTGCGTTTTCATATCAGATCTCCACATAGGAAGCATTGATTTTCTTGGAGAGCTTTTCAATAAATTTATAAAATGGTTAAATTCAAAAGACGCTGAAACAGTTAAGTATTTGTTTATTGCGGGTGATTTGGTTGATGGAATTGGGATTTATTTAAATCAGGAAGCGGATTTGTCAATAAAGAGCATCCATAAACAATATGAATATACTGCAAAACTTCTTTCAGAAATTCCTGAGCATATAAAAATAATAGTCCAGCCAGGGAATCACGATATTGTGGGTGTTCATGAACCGCAGCAGCCTTTAAATGAAACTGCTTTATCAAAATTATCAAATATTGAATTTGGAACCACACCTTGTTCTGCTGTAATAGACAATACCTTCAGGATTTTAATGTACCATGGTTATTCTTATGATTATCTTATTAGGGAAATACCCGGGATAAGGCAGGATGGGTATAGAAAACCTTATTTGCCAATGCTCGAGGTTTTGAAAAGAAGGCATTTTGTATCAACACATGGTTCTTCTTCGGTTATCCCCGAACTCGTAGATTCAATGGTTATTGATAAGGTTCCCGATATATTCCATTCAGGACATCTCCATACTGTTGCTTTGGAGAATTACAAGAATGTTCTTATTATAAACTCAGGCACTTTCCAGGGGAGAACGCAATTCCAAGAAATGCAGGGACATATACCACATCCGGGAATATTCGCACATGTTAACCTCCAGACAAGGGACAGCAAACTGATTAATTTGAATGATATTAAATTGTAAAATTGCAGAGAATAATTAACTGATTAATTTAAACATCTAAACTTCCATATAACTTAGTGATTTTTTAATCTGTTCTTCATTAATTCTAAATCTGAATTTATAATCTTCTAAGTTTGGTTCAAGGAGAGAATAGACTTTTTCAGCTGTTTCTTTTGTTTCAAGATTATTGTAAATTTCTTTTTTTGCGGTTTCTATAAGATTACCCACCATATAATCACCCATCTTAGCTTCTTCTGCAGCTATTCTATTTTCATAACCAACAGCAAGAGCAACAATAAATTTTATATTATCCATTGAACAATGACATCTTAGTTTTCCTTCAGCCACCGCATTTTCATATTGATTAACATAGTTAGTTATTAATTCTCCATCATTTTTTGAATAAGGAATAACTTTTTTTAAATAATCAAGATGCTCTTCAAAAGTCAACTCTAAATCAGTATTTTTAATTAAACTATCGCCCCACATATAACTATTTAGTAGTAAATTATATAAAGCTATATATATTCAAGGATATAAATAAAGATCGGTTATTTAACTAATTTTTGGAATTAATATATCTTTTCCCAGTTTTAATAATGGACACTGGGTTAATTGGGTTTATTGTTTTTTTTGCTGCGATGGTTATGATTATTTATCTTAAAAGAGACAAACTTGAGAGGCATGGAATAGTTTTCATGATGAAAACAACAAAGTTGAGAAATAAAATCCAAAAAAATGCAATAAAATATAAAAAATTCTGGAACTTTTATTTTAATTTAGGTGTTATTGTTTCAATCCTCACCATGGTTTTTGGGATTGGATTTTTGATAAGCAATACTTTAACAATTGCTTCCGGAACAAGCGAAGCAGGATTCGCTTTGGTTCTTCCTGGAATAAGTTCTGAATTTTCTTATCAATCAGGATTATTTTTAGTTCCAATATGGTATTGGGTTATTGCAATTATTATTTTGATATTCCCTCATGAATTATCTCATGCTGTTGCGCTTGCAATGAACAAATTAAAAATAAAATCTCTTGGCGCATTCATATTTTTATTTATTCCAGGCGCTTTTGTTGAACCTGACAACAAACAGTTAAGTAAAGCGAGCAAATGGAAACAGTTGCAGGTTTTTTGCGCGGGTTCTTTTTCTAATTTAGTTACCGCAGTAATATTTATTCTTCTGTTAAATATCCTGTTGGTTGTTGCATACACTCCGCAGGGAATCTATTATTCTTATCCAGCAGATAAAATTAACAAAACTGATATCCTCGAGATGGGTAATTTTACTGATGGGTTGGCTGAGATAAAAACCCCTAGCACGATTTATTTGATAACAAGTCTTTGGTGGAACCAACAGGAAAATCTTACAGAAATTTATGTTTTTGAAGACTGGCCCGCAATAAGAAGCGGTTTATCTGGAACGATAAAAGGAATTGAAGGTTATGATATAAGCACTTCAGAAGATGTTTCCGCGATTTTGTCAAATTATAAACCTTATGACACCATTTCAATTGAGACAAGCGAGGATATTTATAATATCACTTTAGCGAACAACAATGGAAAAGCTTTTCTTGGAATTACTACAGGTTATGACCCAATTGCAAATATCTTAGCCCCAATGAATTACAGGGCTTATGTGATAAAAGACCCAATCTTTGAACAGGTCGGAGAATTTTTGATAATTTTAATCAGTTTTGTAATTATGGTTTGCATAGGCGTTGCAATCGTGAACCTGCTTCCAATGAAACCTCTTGACGGAGGTCTTGTAACTGAGGTTCTTACAAATGCAAAATTCACAAATATCCTTTCCTGGATAATATTTATTATGATACTTTATAATTTTGTGGGACCTTATTTGTTTTTCATTTAAATCTTTGGTTATAATTATTGAATATATTCCTTATTATTTCGTTTCCTGAGTAATTAATTCAATTATTTCTTCTTTATTTTTTAATCCGGAATAATTATTTCCATTGATAATCAATGAGGGGACTTCAGTTATATTAAATGACTTTGACAGAATATCGATGGTGGATAAATTTAAATCTTTATCCAAAGCAAAAATCATTATTTCAGGATATTGTTTTTTTATGCTGTCAAGATAAATACCCTGGTCTTTGCAGTTATCGCATTTTTTGTTGGAATAAAAATAGAGGATGTCCATAATATTTTTGCCGCAATTTTTTTCCAGTTTATTGGTGATTATCCAATATCGGATTAACAATAAATTGTAATCTTTTTTAATGTCATCATATTCTTTAATTCCAAATCTTTTGCTGTCAGCGCTGCGTTCATAATAAGCAACTCTTTCCGCAAGACTTTCTATTTCAGGCAACATCTCGTTAATATAAGATTCAAGACCCAAACATATTTTTTCATCAAGGGAATCCAGCAGCAGACTATTGGTTTCCTGCGTGTTCCTCATTCTCTCAAGAGATTCCAAATCCTCAGACAAACTGTTTAATTTACTTTGACTAAGAACACCCCCAAGAAAAAGACCTGCGATGAAGATGGATATTGTTATAAATAACACCATAATATACAGTTGCGTGTCTATTTTTCTTTTTACCATTTATTATTTCTTTTAAATATTTCGTATACCACAGCCGCAATCCAGAATGTGGAATATAGGAACGGGTAAATAAATAAGTACCCAAAATAGAATACTTTTTTCCCTTTAAAATCCATTTTTTCTCCCGAAATATATAGACTTATGAGTATTGTGGTTATACCTATTAGGAAGAATAATGCAAAAAAATAGGTATAGGAACTTATATACAAGATATCAAAATTGAAGACTAAAGGAGACCATTCGAAACCAACTAAATACAAGGTATGGATGTATTCAACAAAATCTGTAAGAAACATATATAAAGGCATGAAGAATAAAAATCCAAGAATAAAAATCCACACAAAATTGATTGGTAGTATGAAAAGACCAAGGTTCCCGTATTTTGAATTTCCCAGTAAATGTTTGTATTGGAATGTGGTCTGCAGATAGCCTCTATACCATCTAACTCTTTGCTGAAATAATTCTTTAAAAGTTGCAGGAGCTTCTGTGTCAACATATGCATTTGTGCAGTTTTCGATTTTATACCCTTTTTCATACATCCTGAAAGCCAGTTCAGTGTCTTCCACAAGACTGCGTTTATCCCACCCACCAATTTCTTTAAGTTGATCTGTTCTATAAATGGAACCTGGACCCGGGAGAACATATTGACAGTCAAATATTGCAAATAATTTTCTTAGATAAATTGAAAAAATATATTCAACCCATTGAATTTGTTGCATGAATGTTTGCGGTTTGTTGATTTTCATGGCAGGAGAAATAGCCGCAATATCTTTATCATCAAAGTGACCTATTATTTTTTTCAGGTAATTTTTTCTTGGAAAAGAGTCCGCATCCATAGAAACAACAAATTCGGTGTCGACCAATTTTAGCGCTATATTGAGTGAGTCTGCTTTCCCGGTATTTTTTTTATTAATAACAACCACTCTGCGGTTTTTTATGTTTTTGCAGATATCAGAAGTTTTGTCTGTGGACCCGTCATCTATACAGATAATTTTTATTTTATTTTCAGGATAATCAAGATTTAAAACTGAATTTATGCATTTGGATACGAACTTTTTTTCATTATAGGCCGGGATTAGAAAGGTGACTGAAGGATAATTTTTTGTGGGTTTGTCAACAAAAAATTTATAATGATTTTTAATAAAAACAACGAACCATAAGATGGAGCAATAAACCATTATAAAATAGCAGAACAGCTGGACAATATCAAATATTCCAAAATACCCAATAGATGAGAATTCCATAAATAAATACCTGTAATTTTAGGACACACTTAAGATATTTTGATAATTAAATTTATTATGAGACTTCCGGAATTTGCAGGCACTTTTTACCCTTCAACAAAAGATGAACTAAAAGCGGAGTTGAATCTGTTATTTCAGGTAAAGACAGAATATTATAACAATGCTTTGGGAATTATTGTGCCTCATGCAGGTTATCTCTATTCTGGTCAGGTTGCCGCTAAAACCTACAAAGCAATTTCAGGAATAAAGAAGAGGAATTTTGTGATTCTTGGTGTGGACCATCAGGGCAGAGGGATTATTGCAACTTCAAAGGAAGACTGGCAAACGCCTTTAGGGACAGCGAAATTGGATCGGGGTTTTTCTGATTATTTGACAAAAGAGCAGGCGATAATACCGGACGAATTTGCGCTTAAAGGAGAACATTCAATAGAAGTCCAGATTCCCTTTTTGCAGTATCTTTTTGATGATTTTGGATTTGTTCCAGTGCAGGTGCCAAATATTTCTTATAAAGAAATTCTTGAACTTGCAAAATTGTTGAGCGAAGAGGATTATTTTTTTATCGCGACTTCTGATTTAATTCATTATGGTTCTTCATACAATTTTTTTCCAAAAGAAAGTTTGTATGATCCAAATGATTATGTTAAAAATCTAGACAATGAGATAATCGAACAAATAGGCAAATTTGACGGGAAAGGTTTTTTGGATTATACAAGAAAGAAGGATCTAACAATTTGCGGGGCAACGCCAATAGCATTGTTATTAGAAATAGCTAAAAATTTAGGATGTAAAAAAATAGAAAAAATTGCACATGACACTTCTTTTTCTTCTTCGCATAACCTTTCTACAATTGTTGGTTATGGGGGCTTAGTTATTTCCTGATTTTGTGATATCTTTTGCTTGATTCCATAATTGTTTGAATATGGGTTCCATCAATTCATTTGCGACATGAGGACTTTGTGTCCAAAAAGCAATCTCCTGTGAAGGTTCAATTTCAGTGTCATTTACTAAACCCATAAGAACATGCTCTCCATCAATTATTTGTAATTTACCAACAGGCAATTCAATACCTTCAAGATGTTTTAAATTTGCGTAAGGCAATAGTTCCATAGCCTGTTTTCGGTTTCTGGTTGTTATTGGACCCATTATGTTAATCTCAACATTGTTGCCTTTTAGTTTGCTTAAGGATCTCATATGTTCTTTTAAATCCACAATTCCTTTTTCTGAAGTTAAAATATTTACCTGTTTTTTTGCCTTGGACAATAAAGTTTTTGTCTGCATTTTTATTTTATCTTCTGATTTTATAACTGCGTTGAAACTTCCAGGGGAAACCATTTTTAAATCTTTTTTGTATAAATCAACTAAGTTGGTCATAATATCACTTTTTTTTAGTTCTTCCAGTCTTGTGGCTGTAAGTTCAGCTTCTTTTTTGATATTGGATTTCAGGTTTTCAAATGCTTCTTTTGGTTCAACTGCCACATATTTAAAAGGGCTTCCATGTTGCACAACCACAAAACCTTTTTGTTCAAGTGATTCTAAAACATCGTAAACTCTTGCTCTTGGAACACGGGATAATTCAGAAAGTTCACTCGCGGTTGCAACTTTTTTGATTAAAATTGCCGTATATAAATTCCTCTCGTAAAGGTTAAGACCAATACCCCTTAAACTTTCAAGGACTTTTCTCGAAACTGTTTCTGGTACCACCATATTATATAACTAATTATAAGTTTTATATACTACAAATATACCTCTGTTTTGTGGGTACAAACCACTATATTGGACTTATTAACATTTTTAACGTTCTTATAAATGGGTTTTAAGAAATTGTTGCTTAGTTGGCAGGTATTGCTGTTATTATTTTGTATAGTGGGTTCTATAGTGGCGATAAGCCCAAAGCTTAATTCTTCAGGGGTGATAATTACCAGTGTTGGAACCGGAGCTTTTGAGGGGAAACTTGATTTAGGGACTGTAGTTTATTCCGCAAATATGGTTGGTCAGGAATCAAAGGAAATAAATTATCTGGCGGATTTGCTTCAGTTTCAGGGCGAGAAAGGTTATTTAAATTTGAATACCGATAAAGGAACTAAAAATATTAAATTGCAGGAAGGGTGTTTGTTTAATATTTCTGTGAGTAAAACCGAATCATCTAATCTGAAATTTGGTCTTGATATAGACGGTGGTATAAGGGCCTTACTTGAACCCGTTCAGTCTTTGCAGGGAAATAAAACAAATATTACTGCAGATGAAATAATTTCTGTTCTGGAAACAAGGATAAATATTTATGGGTTGAGGCAGGCAGAATTTAGGAAACTTGAAGTTGGCAATAAGGATTTGATAATGGTTCAGATAGCAGGGGGAACAGAAGATGAGATAACTGATTTGTTATCCAGAGAAGGGAATTTTGAAGCCAAGATACCAATAACAGTAAAAAATGGCTCTGTATTTACTTTAGGGAATTTTGTTGAAGGTGGGGTTGAGGATTATTTGGTTAAGATTTTGGATAATTCCACAATAAAAATTAATGAGGATGTTTATAACCTTGGAGATAAGTTTGTTTTGAAAGGAATTGAATTTAATATAAAGAATTTAACTTCAAAGCAAATGGTCCTTGAAGGTCTTGTTTACACAACAAAAGAAATTACTTCAGTTGGCATCCCCGCCACCAGCAATTATTTTGGTAAAACTGAGAGGGGTTATAAATTCCAGTTTGGTGTGGTAGTTTCTCCTGAAGGAGCAAAAAAGTTTGCTGAGATAACCCAGAATTCAGATAAAATAATAAGTCCTGGAGGCAGTCAGTTATCTGAGAGAATTTATTTTTATCTTGACGGCAAAGAAACTGATGCTTTAACAATTGCAGGTGATTTGAAAGGCAGGGAAATAATGAACCCGGTGCTTACTGGACATGGCGAGACAGAAGAAGAGGCGAGGCAAAATATGAATCAGTTGAAAGCTGTTTTAAAATCAGGAAATTTACCTGTAGAGCTTGAAGTTGTTTCAATGGACCAGTTAAGCGCAACTTTAGGTGGTGGTTATTTATATTTAATTGCACTGGCGGGATTAACCGCAATATTTTCAATTAGCGCAGTTATTTATATTAGATATAGAAATCTGAAAATTTCAATAGGCACTATATTTACAATGCTTTCAGAAGCAATAATAATTTTTGGTTTTGCTGCCCTAACAAATTGGAATTTATCCACACTTGCTTTTGCTGGAATTGTTGCGGCAATTGGTTTTGGGGTTGATGACCAAATATTAATTATTGATGAAACCAGAAACAAGAAAGAAAGGTATTCTCTTAAGGAAGGTCTGAAGAGAGCTTTTTTCATGATTTTTGGAGCAGGAGCCACAACAATCTGCGCCATGCTTCCAATATTATTTGCTGGGTTTGGAGTTTACAAAGAAATAGGAGGTTTTGCTTTAACAACAATTATGGGTGTATTAATAGGAATCCTAATCACAAGACCGGCTTTCAGTAAATATGTTGAATATGTTTTATCGGAGTAGTTGATTATAAATCATTTAAAATTTTCATTATTTTATTAGGGTAACCCGAGATGAGATTGTTAAATTGGTGACTAAAAAATATCTGGATATGGGTATAAGGCATCTTCCCGGAGAATATGAAATTATTAGTGGCGATAATGTGCATCTTACTCTTTCACCTGCATTTTCAATAAAACATTCTTTAGAGGACACTAAAAAGATGATAATAGGCTCTGAGAAGCAAGTAAGAGATTATGAAATAAACGAGGTTTATGTGAAAGGCTCAATGGATTTAGATGATTGTAGTGACCTTTTTTCATTTCAGTAAATTTATGGATGAAGAACTCGAAGAAAGAAATTTGGACAGATCAAGTCGTAGCTGGGGCAGTAAAATAGCCAAAAAACCTTAAATTTTAGAGAAGAATTTAATGAAGAAGAATTATTGAAGGTTATTGGTTCTGTAATTGAAGCAGAAAACTTATTTGCTGAAATCTATAAAAGAAACAAAAAAAAGAGTCTCAGTGATTATAAAACTTCAAAGAACTTATTTTACAGTTCCAAGGTATTATAATAATCAATCCTATGTTTAAAGATTTCAATAAGATTATGGTATTCAAAGAAATCCTCAAGAAATTGAAAAGTGGAAAACTCCATTTTACACTTATAGACCCGGACAAACAAACAGTGGAACAGGTTGCGGGAATCGTAAAAACAGCGGAAGAAGCTGGAACAGATGCTTTAATGGTTGGTGGTTCAAGTTCAACTGCAATAATCCAACTGGATGAGACTGTTAAGAAAATCAAAGGGTCTTCTGATTTGCCAATAATTTTATTCCCAAGCACTCATGCCGGAATATCCAAGTATGCTGATGCAATATTCTTTATGTCTTTATTAAATTCCAGAAGCACGGCTTATATGGTGGATGAGCAGTTAAGAGGAGCCCCTCTTGTGAAATCTTATGGTTTGGAGCCTATTTCCATGGGATATTTGATGTTTGAATCAGGGAATGTCTGCACCTCGCAGCTTGTTTCTGATGCCAAGCTTCTACCGAGAGACAAAGCGGACGTTGCTGTTGCGTATGCCCTTACAGCGCAGTATTTCGGGATGAAATGTGTTTATCTGGAAGCGGGTTCAGGGGCTAAATATTCTGTGTCTGAGGATATTATTACAGCTATTAAAAAATGTCTGGATATCCCGATTATTGTTGGTGGAGGAATCAGAGATAAAGAGACAGCAAGAAAGAAACTAGATGCTGGAGCGGACATAATTGTCACAGGCACAATAAATGAAGACAACAAGACCAGAATGGTGGAAATAATCAGCGAGATCAAGAATTACAAATAATTTAATAAATAAAGAGTCTTTTAAATTTTTAATCCAAATTAATTTAAGTTGGCGACCATAGCGGAAGGGGTACACCTGTTCTCATCCCGAACACAGAAGTTAAGTCTTCCAGCGATTTGGTAAGTACTGCCTTATGGGTGGAAACACCATGACGTTGCCGACTTATTATATTTATTTTGATTTACCATTTTAATCACCACAAAGTATTTAAAATTTTATAAATATTGAATTGTGGGTATATATAATTGGGATTTGGGAATATTATATCCAGAGGATGTCGGTTTTAATCATAATATAAGTGTGGTTACTGATTTATATAAAAAACTTGAAGGAACGAATACCGGGGATTTAGATCTTTATTCTTTAGTACCTCATTCTTTAGTTCCTCATAGGGTTGGGAGAACTAATTATATTAAGAACAGTCAACCAATTATTGAAGAAGCCAAAAAAAGAAATGGAATTGTTAAGAGCAGAAAAAGAACTCACAGGTCCAGAGGCTCTGTCGCGAGCAAATAGTATTTCTAGAACTCTTGGTGATGCTGTGGAGGGATTAATGGAAACAGAACGTTATGAGACTCTCATATCCACTTATGAATTGATGGCGTATGCTTATAAACAGGCAACAGAAAAAGTTCCAGAAGCAGAATCTGGCACAGTAGAACCCCCTTCAAGTTTTTGGGAAATGAGGGCGGTACAAACAAGATTAAAACAAAGGAGGTCTAGATAATTATGGCAAGAAGTGTTTGTTCTGGAATTTCTTAGGGAACTTATTTTAATCCAGGCTCATTAGATTTTCATAAAATTGTTGGAGTCTATTTCCCAGAACCTATTAAAACAAGTGAACTTGGCGTTCTTAATAAAGAAGGTGGTGTTGCGCATACTGCAAAAGTTTGTAGGTCTGAGTTTTCTGAAAATTATAAAGAAATACCTTTAGATGTCAGAGACGGAATTAAGAATTATGCGTTGAGAACAATAGAATCTTTAAAAGGAGAAACTGCAGATAGAAAAGAAGATTTACCTCACGAATTGAGCGGATTAACTCTGAAATATATACTCTAGACTTTGATTTTTGGAGAGTTTTAATGGATACAGAGTTGAAACTTGAGGGATCTGGTATGACAGAAGAGGAAATTAGAGGTTTTGGTGGAGAGGTTGAGGACTTAGCCATGAGGTGTATTGGAGGAGTAGAAATAGATAAAATGCTTAATGGAATTACAGAAAAGTATGAGAACGAAATTAAACCAAAAGCAACAGAATATCTGAGTAAGTTAGATAAAACAAGACAACAAACAGAAGAATTAAATAAACTTCAAATATTTTATCAATCTCTGCAATAAAATCAAATTTTAAATTAACTCTAGTATCCAAGGCAAAACAAACAACAAAACCTGCGTTATTCCAAATCCAAGAATCGCAATTTTAATTCTGTCAATTACTTCGATATCAGACATTATCAAAAATGTAAGAGCAATCCAACATAGTAAATCAAGAAGCACAAATCCAAAAGGAATTCCTATGAAATATGAATTAAGAAACATAAAAGCAATTGAAGGAACAATATTTGCGGCAAGAGCAATAATGATTGCGTGTTTAAATTCCAAATTGTGTTTAATAATATTGCTTGAAAGCATCATCCCAATTGCTGCAAGTATTGATGGAATTAGCCAGTTTAGTAAAACATATATATTAAATACCATAATAACAATTATATTTATTTCTTTGCGGGTTTTTTCCTGTCTGAAATTTTTATTCTTTTTTTATCTCCCATTTCAAGAGAAATAATTTGCAGGTTTGAGGGTTTTATTGGAATCTGAATTTCTTTTCCATCTTCTTTTTTTCTCTTTACATCTTCAACGTAAACTGATAAACTTTTTAAATTAAGACCCGTAACCTTTGAAATCCTACCTTTAAAAGTGCCTCTCATAACTTTTACTTTATCTCCAGCTCTTACAGGAAAACTTCTTCTGTCATATTTATCTCTCAGTTCCTGGCTGAGATTTGTGTGCATAAGTCTCTGCCTCACATGTTTTGGTGCAGTTCTCATATATTTTCTCTGTTTTCTCGCCTGTACGCTGACATTCCATTTACTGCTAAAGTGCTGTCTCATTTAATTATTAAATAAAAACTAATAAACCTTTTTCACTCAAAAAGAGTTTTTCCAAAAATAAATATATCTATATATAATTCTCTTTATTTATAATTCTCTTTATTTATCTATGAAGTGGGTTAATGAGGATTTTATCTGGGGAATTATGATTTCCGTTTTAGTTCTTACCTTATTTATTATTGTTTCTCTATTTTCCCAATTTCCAGCCACAATTTACAATATAATTTTCCTCCTCATGACAATTGATATGGTGACTATGTTATATTATATCTCTTATATTTCAAGGACAAAATTAACTCAAGGCGAGACCAAAGAAGAATTAAGAGTGAGGCTAAATTTAATAGAACTTGGCAAGAAAGAGGCGGAGAAGCGTTATTACAATAGAATGATAGGTGATAAGATATATAACAAGATAATGCAGGATTATGAGCAGGAGGATATAAACTTAAGAAGCAAATTGAAAAATTTAAAATTAAGGAAATAAAAGGAATTATCTAAAATATTAATTAATAAATGCAATTTAAAAAACTAAATAAATAGGAAGTAATCTGTTTAAATATATTAATAATTTTAGCTATTTCAAAATCTCCTGAACTTGCAGAATCTCTTTTTTCTGTTTTTTGGATTTTCTCAGAAGAATCATTCTTTTCCTGGATCCCGGGATAGAGCCGTCTACAAGCACATATTTTGTTTTTACGAGCCCATATTCTTTAAATCCATGAACCGGATTAATTTCTTCAAGATTGTCTGAAATCTTTAAAATTAATTTGTTATACTCAGTTCTCTGGTGAAATCCCATTTGACCCGGCATTGGAACCCTCCAGTCAATTTTCCTTGGCATAACACTACCAATAGAACCAACTCTTCTCCTACCTTTCTTTGCTTTATGGCTTCTTAGTTTACATCCAAATCTTTTAATTGTGCCTTGTGTGCCTTTTCCTTTGGTTATGGAAGTTACTTCAATCAAATCCCCATCAGAAAAACAATCTTCGACTTTAAGTTCATTTCCAAGAAGCTCTTTTACTTTGTCCAATTCAAGTTTGCACCCAAGTTCAAATACTTCAGGCGTTTTCTTCAATCCGGTTTTTCTTGGGAAATTGGTCACTTTTATTCTCAGTTCATCAAATTCTTCGGGTATTTTCCCGTATTCTTCGGTTTTAATTTTAATCTTCCTTTTCAAATCTTTTTTTAAATCTTTTGGCAATTCTTTAATATTGAAATATTCTGTTATTTTTCTGTTATTTTTATAAAAAGCAATACCTATAGGATAAATCACTGGAATTTCAAGAACTGTGGCTGCTCTTACAATTTCTTTACCCTGATTTACATTTTTTCTGGATTCTGTTGCGGAATATTGCACCATCCCGACTTTATAAG
>Ga0164318_10003197_pt1 | contig 15459 bp, 9 predicted proteins | sample GuaBasSedimGuay9_FD_113734 | JGI IMG/M metagenome (GOLD analysis project Ga0164318, IMG submission 113734) | Subseafloor sediment microbial communities from Guaymas Basin, Gulf of California, Mexico - Guay9, Core 4571-4, 0-3 cm | ecosystem: Environmental > Aquatic > Marine > Hydrothermal vents >...
AAATGTCGGTGCAACCGTCGCATATTCCGTAGCAAGAAAAGACATTGTAAAAGAAGTCGTTTTAATTGATATTAAAGAAGGTCTTTCCGAAGGAAAATCTCTTGATATGTGGGAATCTTCCGCAATCGATCAATTCAGTACAAAAGTAATCGGATCTACGAATGATTATGAAAAAACAAAAGATTCGGATGTTATTGTTATTACTTCCGGTTTACCGAGAAAACCCGGTATGTCACGTGATGATTTAATTTCAACAAATGCAAAAATCGTTCATGATGTTACTTCAAAAGCATTGGCAAAATCTCCGAATGCCATTATTATTATTGTTTCAAATCCTCTAGACGTTATGAGTTATGCTGCTTTTAAAACAGCAGGAATTTCTTCTCATAAAGTGTTCGGTATGGCAGGTATTCTTGATACGGCTCGTTTTCGTGCTTTCTTAGCCGATGAAATGGGAACTTCTCCGAAAGATATTCAGGCCTTATTGCTCGGCGGACACGGTGATACCATGGTTCCTATGCCGCGTTTTACAACGGTTAACGGAATTCCGATTACACAATATATTAAAGAAGGCAGATTACAAGAAATCGTTGAACGAACAAAAAAAGGCGGAGGTGAACTTGTTAACTTAATGGGAACTTCTGCTTGGTATGCTCCCGGTGCGGCAGCAGCTCAAATGGTTGAAGCAATTGTTAAAGACGAAAAACGAACTTTCCCGGTTTGTGCTTTGCTTAACGGCGAATACGGAATGAAGGATATTTACCTCGGTGTTCCCGTTGTTCTCGGTAAAAACGGAATTGAAAAAATTATTGAACTTGATTTAACGGAACAAGAAATGAACGATTTGAAAGTTTCTGCTGATTCTGTTAAGAAAGTGATGACTGTTTTAGATGATATGAACATTATCTAAAAAACATTTTTTATCGTATTTTTTAAAGACAGTTTGGATTGCTTTCCTCACTGTCTTTTTTATATTGTATTAATATTCAGTTAATTATATTTGCGTTAAAACCTTATCTTCAAAACTTATAAAAACTTGAATAATAATTTTCAATTATGCCCTTTGTTTTTACTTCTGTATTTAAAAAAAATCAATATATTTGCACCCCTGAAAATCAAAGTTATATATATAATTAAAGAAGATTAAGAAATGCAAAACAAAGGAGTTATTACTTTTCTTGCCGTATTATTGGCAGTGGCAAGTATTTATCAATTATCATTTACCTATGCTACTTGGCGTGTAAAAACAGAAGCTCGGGATTATGCAAAAGGTGATTTGAATAAAGAACGGAATTTTTTAGATTCGGTTGCTTCCGAAAAGGCATATCCGTTTCCTGCCTATACTTTTAAAGAATGTCAAGACAGAGAATTAAACTTAGGACTTGACTTAAAAGGCGGTATGAACGTAATGTTAGAAGTATCGGTTGCCGATTTAATCGTAAATTTATCGGACAATAATCAGGATCCTACTTTCAAAAAAGCTATAGAATTAGCAAAAGAGAGACAAGAAAAAACACAATCCGATTTCATAACCTTATTTTATGAAGCATTTAAAGAAGTTGACCCGAATGCACAATTGAGTGCTATTTTCGGAACTTACAGTATGAAAGATCGTATTAAACACGGAACTTCTGATGCTGATGTTTTAAAAGTTTTAAGAGAGGAAGCAGATGATGCGATTGATAATTCATTGAATGTCCTTCGTTCCAGAATTGATAAATTCGGTGTTGTTCAACCTTCTATTCAAAAACTGGAAGGAAATTCAGGCAGAATATTAATTGAACTTCCCGGGGTAAAAGAACCGAAGCGTGTCAGAAAATTATTGCAGGGAACCGCAAATCTCCAGTTTTGGGAAACTTATTATTATCCTGAAGTATACAGCTATTTTGTGAAAGCAAACGAACGTTTGAAAGAATTGAAAGCGGTTAAAAACGAAATAAAAACTGATTCAAATAAAACTGATAACACCAAAAATGATGAACTCTTGTTAAATGTTGATTCAACTAAACAAGATACGACACTTCAAGAAAGTTTATTGGGCGATTCTTTAAATAATGATAATCCGTTATTGAATAAAACGACTAATAATGATTTAACAAAAAAAGAAGGATTTGATGAATATCAAAAAAACTACCCGCTGTTTGCAGTTTTAATTCCTTATTTAGATAAAAGAAACCAACCAATTAATTCATCTTCAGTCGGTTTTGCACACATGAAAGATACAGCAGAGGTTAATGCGATTTTAAGAATGAAACAAATTAAATCGATTTTCCCTAAAGAAATGCAATTACGATGGGAAGTAAAACCTTTTGATGAAAAAGGTGAATTGTTTAAATTAATAGCATTAAAAGCTAAGAGAGCCGGAAAACCGGCATTGGAAGGTGATGTTGTAGTTAATGCAAGAGAACAAACTGATCCGACTTCAGGAGAATGGGAAGTCTCAATGACGATGAATGCTGAAGGATCTCAAAAATGGGCTTTGGTTACGAAAGAAAATATCGGCAGACAAATTGCGATTGTTTTAGATGATTATGTATATTCGGCACCGGTTGTAAATGCCGAAATCAGAGGAGGTAGTTCTTCTATTTCGGGGCATTTTTCTCAAGAAGAAGCAAAAGACCTTTCAAATATTTTAAAATCAGGGAAATTACAAGCTCCCGCATTAATAATTGAAGAGCAAGTGGTCGGTCCTTCATTAGGCCAACAAGCTGTTAATCACGGTATGACTTCTTTTATTTTTGCCTTTATTTTGATTTTAATTTACATGGTATTCTTTTATAAGACTGCCGGTTATATTGCAGATATTGCTCTGTTGGTAAATGTCTTTTTAATTTTCGGTGTGCTTGCTTCATTGCATGCGGTTTTAACATTACCGGGTATTGCAGGTATTGTGCTTACAATCGGGATGTCAGTAGATGCGAATGTGTTGATTTTTGAAAGAATTAAGGAAGAATTGGCTTTGGGAAAAGGACTGAAATTGGCTGTCCAAGACGGTTATAAAAATGCTTATTCCGCAATTATTGACTCAAATTTAACAACATTAATTACGGGTATAATTCTTTTTATTTTCGGTCACGGTCCGATTAAAGGATTTGCTACGACATTGATTATCGGTATTTTAACTTCACTTTTCTCAGCTATTTTTATTACGCGCTTGGTCTTTACTTCTCGATTGGCAAAAAATAAAGCAACGGAATTTTATACGAAGTTTACAAAAAACGCTTTTAAGAATACAAAAATTGATTTTATCGGAAAACGAAAAATATTTTATATAATTTCTGCTTCAATCATTATTCTCGGTTTAGTCTCATTATTTACGAACGGACTAAATTACGGTGTAGATTTTAAAGGAGGAAGAACATTTGTCGTGAAATTTGATCAACCGGTAAACACACAGGATATCGCAAATAATCTTAAAATTGCTTTTGGTGAAGCTCCGGAAGTTAAAACATACGGAACATCTGACCAAGTGAAAATAATCACAAAATTTATGGTTAACAGTAAAGCAGAAAATGCAGATAATATTGTTGAACAAAAATTATTTGAAGGATTAAAACCTGCTTTAGGACCGAATGTAACACTTGAAAAATTCTTAAGTGATTATCGGGAAAGTTCGCATAAAGTAGGCCCGACAATTGCAGATGATATTAAAATTGCTGCACTTTGGGCAATCATTTTTTCACTTTTAGCTATTTTTCTTTACATTTTTGTACGTTTCCGAAATTGGCAATTTGGATTGGGAGCTATCGCTGCATTGGCACATGATGTTCTGATTGTAATAGGCTTATACTCTTTATTATACAATTTTATGCCGTTTTCATTGGAAATAAATCAGGCATTTGTTGCGGCAATTCTTACGGTTGTCGGTTATTCGGTAAATGATACCGTTGTTGTTTTTGACCGTATCAGAGAATATTTGAAATTCTCAAAAACAAGAGATAAGAAAATTCTGTATAATGATGCTTTGAACAGCACATTAAGCCGAACGTTTAATACATCAGTAAGTACTTTTATTGTTTTATTGGCAATCTTTTTATTCGGAGGAGAGGCTATTCAGGGCTTTGTTTTCGCTTTATTAATCGGGATTGTAGTAGGAACATATTCTTCACTGTTTATTGCAACACCTGTCGTGTTTGATTCAGTAAAACATAAAGTGGTTGAGTCGGTTTCTAAACAAAAAAATAAAAAATATCTCGGCGGTAAAAAGAAAGAAAAAACTAATAAATAATAATATATTTTATTTTATTTGAAAGCCTTGATTTTTTATCAGGGCTTTTTTTATTAAATTTGGAAAAAAAATAATTATGACACCTTTATTTATCAGCGGCGGCGAAATCATTTTTATTTTATTAGCAATTTTATTATTGTTCGGAGCAGATAAACTTCCGGAAATTGCTCGTACGATAGGAAAAGGTATTAGGCAGTTTAAAGATGCAGCAGAAGATATTAAAAATGAAGTTAAAAAAGAAACTGAAGCGGAAGGCAATGAATTTGCTGATGATTTAAAAGAAATAAAAAAAACAGCCGAAGATTTAAAAAATAATGTAAAAAAATACAAAATCTTTGAAAATAATAATTTAGATTAAATTTAATGATATATTAATTTTATCATTCAATGAATGAAAACCATGAAACAGTAAATGAGATTTTAAAAACAGCTTACTCCAAAAGCGATGTTCTATATAAACTTATGAGCTTTCGAGTTAAGAAAATTCTGTTGGTTGCTCATTTGTATGATGCTTTAAGTATTGAACGCGAAGGACGATTAGATGATGCTGTAAGAGGAGATTATTACAAAATGAATTTATCTTCTGCACCTGAAATAATAAAATCATTATCTTACAGAGATGCTTTAAAAAAACTTAAAAACTCTGATTTTGACCTTGTTATTATAATGGCGGGTATTGATAAAAGAACACCGCTGAAAATAGCAGATAAAATTAAAATAATCTATCCGGAACTGCCTGTGTATCTGCTTGTTAATAATAATGCAGATATAAGCTATTATAAAAAAAGTTACGACAAACTTTCAGGCATAGAGAATATCTTTGTTTGGAACGGTGATTCAAATATTTTTTTATCAATCGTAAAATTATATGAAGATAAAGTAAACGTTAAAAATGATACAAAAATAGGTTTGTCAAGAATTATTCTTTTGGTTGAAGATACGGAACGGTATTATTCTCGCTATATTCCTATTCTGTATAAAAGCGTTATGGAACAAACGCAACGTATAATTGAAGATGCTGATAAATCAGATGATTTGCAGAAACTTTTGAAGATGCGCTTAAGACCGAAAATTTTATTGGCTACAAATTATGAAGAAGCAATAAGAATATATAAAAGGTATAAAAACTATATTTTAAGTGTTATTTCAGACGTGAAATTTAAAAAAGACGGAACTATTAATAATAAAGCCGGGTTTCATTTAATCAATTATATAAAAACAAAAACTCCTAATATTCCTACTGCTATTCAATCTTCCGATAAGGAAAATAAATTTCTTGCAGAAACAAAATATAAATCCAGATTTATTGATAAGAATTCTAACAGTTTGTTAGCGGATATCATGGATTTTATTATGTATAATTTGGGTTTTGGTGATTTTATTTTTAGAAATATAAATGGAGACGAAGTGGCAAGGGCAGTTGACATGGACGATTTCTATTTGCGTTTGCACGATATAAGTGATGAAAGTTTGGCTTACCATGCCGGTAAAAATCATTTTTCATTATGGCTTCGAGCACGCGGTGAATTGCATTTGTCCGAATTAATAGAACCTGTAAAAATTGCTGATTTTAAGGATATTAATGAATTAAGAGACCATTTAATACAATCTTTTTTTAACAATAAAGTTGAGAAAAATAAAGGCAAAATTATCAGTGTTGATGACCCTACGGTAATCGATGACAGCAATATCGGAATTTTGGCTTCAGGAGCTCTGGGAGGAAAAGGCAGAGGATTGGCATTTATCAGTAATTTAATTTACAATTTTAACATTAATCAGTACATTCCGGGTATTAAACTAACAACTCCTAAAACATTTATTATCGGTACGGATGAGTACGATGAATTTATTAAGAAAAATAATTTGTTTGAAAAGGCCGTAAAAGAAACCGATAAAAATAAGTTATTTAAAATGTTTTCAAAAAATAACTTAAGTCATATATTAATCAGAAGGTTACTTAAGATTCTTGAATTAACAAATAAACCTTTGGCTGTTCGATCATCAGGATTATTTGAGGATTCACTTTTGCAACCTTTTGCCGGTGTTTTTTCAACCTATTTGTTGCCAAACAATCATACTGATATTACACACCGCTTAGAAGAGTTAATAACGGCAATAAAACTCGTATTTGCTTCCGTCTTTTCAGAAACTTCAAAAAATTATATCAATGCCGTAAATTATGAAATTGAAGAAGAGAAAATGGCTGTCATTATTCAGGAAGTTGTCGGAAATCAGTATAATCAATATTATTTCCCGCAAATAAGCGGAACAGCTCAATCTTTTAATTATTATCCTTTCGGAAAAATTGAACCTGAAGACGGAATTGTTGTTGCAGCCGTTGGTTTAGGAATTTATGTCGTTGAAGGTGAAAAAGCATATCGTTTTTCACCAAAACACCCGACTTTACAAAATAATTCAGAAAAAGATTTATTTAAAAATACGCAAACTGAATTTTATGCCGTTGATTTATCAAAAGAAAAAATTGATTTTAAGAAAGGCGAAACAGCCGGATTAATTCGATTGTCAATCAGCGATGCAGAACGTATTAATAAAGACAGAATGAAACATTGTTTATCTGTTTATAATCCCGATAACAATGCAATTTATCCCGGAATTGATGCAAACGGCCCGAGAATTGTAAATTTTGCCAATATCTTAAAATATAATTATATTCCTTTGGCAGAATCTGTTTCAATCATTTTGTATATTATGAAAGAAACAATGGGTACTCCGGTAGAGATTGAATTTGCCGTTGATTTAAATTTAGATAAAAATAAAGAAGCATCATTATATCTTCTCCAAGTAAAACCTTTAATCGGAAATTCTCAGAATTATAATATTAATTTGAAGAAATCGAATATTAAAAATGCTGTTTTATTCTCGGAAAATGCCATGGGAAACGGTAAAATTAAAGCTGTAAAAGATGTTATTTTTGTATCACCCGAAACGTTTGATAAATCAAAAACAGAACAAATTGCTCGAGAAATTGCCGAACTTAATAAAAAAATGACAGAACAAAATAAATCCTATGTCTTAATAGGACCGGGGAGGTGGGGGACTCGTGATAAATGGATCGGTATTCCTGTTAATTGGACTCAAATTTCAAAGGCAAAAGTGATTGTCGAAACAAGTCTGGAGGATTTTCCGTTGGAAGCATCGGCAGGCTCACATTTTTTTTATAATGTAACTTCAATGAATGTCGCTTATTTATCTGTAAATCACAAAAGTGCAAATTGTTTGATAAAATGGGACATATTAAATAATCAGAGTTTAAAGGAGGAGACAAAATTTGTTAAACACATTGAGTTTAAAAAACCGTTAAAGATACAAATTGACGGTAAAAAAAGGATTGCAGTGATTGAAGAAGGAAAATAAATTAATTCCGTCTTAGAATTTAGATTGAGTCTCTGATATCAATAAGCATGGATTTAATTTTTTTTAATCGCTTAACAACTTCAAAATTTTGAACTGTATCTTCTTGATTCTCTTTGAGCTTTAATTTTACGCCTTCTAAAGTCAATTTTTTCTCTTTTACCAAATAATAAATAAGGTGCAGATTGTCAATGTCTTTCGAAGTAAAAAGACGATTGCCTTTTTTGTTCTTTTTAGGTTTTAGGATTGAAAACTGATTTTCCCAATAACGTATTAAGGAAACGTTTACATCAAACATTTCAGCAACTTCTCCGATCGTATAATAAAGCTTATCTTCTTTTATATTTTCCATGAATTTTAAAATATACACAAAGTTAATAAAATATAATGGGTCTTGTTGATTAAGGTGAGTAAAAATATTTTATAAACCCCAATCGGGGTTTAATTCTAATAACCTTATGCACAACATAAGGTTATTAGAATTAAAAAGCCGGAACTCCGACAGGAGTTCAATACCTTTGGCGTTGTTGTTTTCAATTCATTCATCATCCACAGATTGCATCTGTGGTTATTATTATTTTACTGCTTTGCAGTAATAATAAATATTATAATATTTATTTTACAGATAATTTTTACCCACCTAATTTAACATAGACCCAATATAATTAATCTTTTGTATTCATTAAATCATCATATAAATCGGGACGTAATTTTTTTGTACGTTCCAGCGATTGGTTCATTTTCCATTTTTCAATTTCTTTAAAATTTCCGGAAAGCAAAACGTCCGGAACTTTCATGCCTTTATATTCAGAAGGGCGTGTATAAACGGGAGGAGCCAATAGCTTATCTTGAAATGAATCCGTAAGTGCCGATGTTTCGTCAGAAATAGCTCCGGGTAACAGTCGGATAATACTGTCCGTAATAATTGCAGCGGCTAATTCACCGCCGGTTAATACATAATCTCCTATCGAGATTTCTTTTGTTATCAGAGTATCTCGAATCCTTTGGTCAATTCCTTTATAATGTCCGCAAAGAATAATAATATTTTTTTTACAAGACAAGGTATTTGCTTCTTTTTGAGAATAGGGAACACCGTCGGGTGATGTATAAATTATTTCGTCGTAATTACGTTGTGATTTAAGAAAATTAATTGCCTTATCAACCGGTTTTATTTTTATAACCATTCCGGCATCACCGCCGAAAGAATAATCATCAATTCTTCGATGTTTATCGTCACTAAAATCGCGTAAATTATGAACATAAACTTCGGCAATTTCCTTGTCTTGAGCTCTTTTAATTATTGAGTGATTAAAAGGACTTTCCAAAAGTTCGGGTAAAACGGTGATAATATCAATTCGCATTTTAAAAAATTTAATGTCCGTAAAAATGTTGCAAGATAGCAGCAATTTCCATGAAATAGGCAATTCCGACATGAATAATGATACCGCCGAAAATATTTTTTTTAGCCAAAGCATGAATTCCCAATATCATACCTCCGAAAAATGAACTTACAGCTTCTCCGAGCGGTTTCCCGAAATGCAAAATAACATAAGCCCCGGCCATAGGTACAACAGCTTCTCTCCCGAGAATTCTTGCCATTCCGACAATCAATGCTCCCCGGTACATTAATTCAATACTTACAAAATCTAAACCGTAAGCAAGTTCAAAAATACCCTCACTTTGACCGGGCGACATTCCGAAAACACCTTTGTAATTATAAAATCGATATTGAGGATAGGTATGTTGAAAATCCGGCTGAAAGGATGCGATGATGATTAAAGGAATCATTAATAATAACATCAAAAAAAAAGGACGATAATTCATGCCTTTATACCTTAAACCGTATAAATGATTCAAATCTTTGTCATAAAATTTTTTAACTGCATAAAAAATAATTATAAAAGGAATGATACGTTTCAGATTAAATATAAGATTGTGAACAAAATTATTTTCCGAATAATTAAATTTTGAAAAATTAATAAGATATCTGAATTGCCAAAATGCAACCATGATTCCGAAAATTCCGAAAAAAACAATGCTTTTTATCCAAAATTCAGATTGTTTCAATAAATTTTGTTTCTTTTTTATGAAAAGAACCGGAATAATTATTAACAAATAAGGAGTCAAATAATATAAAAAGTAAGTCAAAAAACTGATAGGTTTTCCGTAAAAACGGTCAACAATACTATTTTCAAAATTGTATTTGTAATTAAAGTATATAGCTGATGTTAAAAAGACAATTGTGTAGGTATAAGCCAAAAGGTTAAAATCCTTCTTAAAAAAGTCTCTTATTTCAATGACTATTTCCCTCATTTGTATGTTTTGTCTCAAAAAATGCCAAAATTACATATTATTATATGAATTTTAAATTTTAATTTGATAATATATAAATGCCTCATAATTAGTATTATACATTATATATGAATAGTTTCGATTAAATGAATGTTAAAAAAAAGCATTTTTGTTTTTTTCGTTTAAAACTTTATACTTATACTTGCATTATCAAATTATATTGATTATTTACCATCGTTTCTATATTATCAATCTCTATATAATCTTACTTCGATAACTATCTTTTTATGATATAATAAAAACAGTGCTCAACTGTAGATAATATTTTTAAAAACTTCAAATTATATAACTAAATTAAAAAATACATGTACGACATTCTGGAACTTCAGAAGATGAAGGTATTAGATTTGCGAAATATTGCAAAAGAACTTGACATTAAGCGAATTGAAAAATACAAAAAGCAAGATTTAATTTATGAAATATTAGATCAAGCTGCTATTAAAGGCGCAAAATCAAGTTCAGTAAGTAAAAATATTGAATCTGAAACCAATATTAAACATCCTGATAAGCAAGTAAAAAGCAGACCAAAAAGTTTAAATTCTGTTTCCGAAAAAAAACCTAAAATTGAAAGAAAACAGTCTGACAATAAAAATGTTCCCGGACAAACAAAAATTAATAAGCCAAAACAAAAGCAAGAACCCGTGAGTTCTGAAAAGAAGCTTCCTTCAGAAACTGTTAAAATTGAAAAAAGAACTGAGAATTCACCGAAACCTATCCGACAAAACAGAGAAAAGAAGCCCTTCGATAAAAATAGACCGAAAACAACCGTAACAAGTGAACATAAAGAAAGACCTTTCGATAAACGTTCTAACGGAGGAAATGCAAATACTTCTTCAAATTCCGGTCATTATAATAAGAATAAAAAAACTGAAGATATACATACTAAGAATAAAGGTTTTAATTCAAAATTTGAATTTAATGCAATTATTCAAAGTACGGGTGTCTTGGAAATAATGCCTGACGGATACGGATTTCTGCGTTCTTCGGATTATAATTATTTTAATTCACCGGATGATATATACGTATCACAATCTCAAATTAAACTTTTCGGTTTAAAAACCGGAGATACGATTAAAGGGCAAATAAGACCGCCGAAAGACAGTGAAAAATATTTTCCTTTAATAAAAATTGACGGAATTAACGGTCATAAACCCGAAGAAATAAGAGATCGAATACATTTTGAACATTTAACGCCTTTATTTCCTGACGAAAAATTTAATATAACCGAAAAATCTTCTTCAACTTCAACACGAATTATTGATTTGTTTTCGCCTTTAGGAAAAGGTCAAAGAGGTTTGATTGTTGCACAACCGAAAACAGGAAAAACGGTTTTACTTAAAGAAATTGCAAATGCGATTGCTGCCAATCATCCGGAAGTTTATATGATTATCCTTTTAATTGATGAGCGACCCGAAGAAGTGACGGATATGGAACGAAGCGTTAATGCAGAGGTTGTGGCTTCAACATTTGACGAACCTGCCGACAGACACGTGAAAGTATCTGAAATGGTAATTCAAAAAGCAAAACGTTTGGTTGAATCAGGACATGATGTGGTTATTTTGTTAGATTCTCTTACTCGATTAGCAAGAGCTTACAATACAGTTTCTCCGTCTTCAGGAAAAGTCCTTTCCGGTGGTGTGGAAGCCAGTGCATTGCATAAACCTAAACGTTTCTTCGGTGCAGCCAGAAACATTGAAAACGGCGGTTCTTTATCTATTATTGCAACGGCATTGATTGATACCGGTTCTAAAATGGATGAAGTTATTTTCGAAGAATTTAAAGGTACCGGTAATATGGAACTTCAATTAGACAGAAACCTTTCCAATAAACGAATTTATCCTGCCGTAAATATTAATGCTTCCGGAACACGAAGAGAAGATCTTCTTTTATCCGGTAATATGCTTAATAAATTATGGATTTTAAGACGCTATCTTTCGGATATGAATCCGGTTGAAGCAATGGAGTTTATGAAACAAAGAATTGAATCAACAAAAAGTAACGAAGAATTTATTATTTCCATGAATTCTGAAATTTAATACCTTTTATGTATCTTAAAAAGTCCCGATTTATAATTTTAAAGAATCGGGACTTTTTATTTTCGTTTTGATGAACTTTAACTTGACAGAAAATATTTCTTTTAATAAATTTCTGCATCATTTTTGTATCCTTTTTTTTGCTTTAAAAATAATAAAATGATAAAAAATATATTCCTTTTAATCCCGATTTTTATTTCATTAGTTTCATTTTCTCAAGAAATTACCGTTATTGATGAAACAAATCTGGAACCTGTTGAAAATGTGATTATTTACGGGAAATCAAAATTTGTGATGACAGATAAAAACGGACAGGCAAATCTTAACGATTTTGATAAACAAGAAACCTTTGTTTTTAAACACACGTCTTATGCTGATTTATATTTGACATTTCAGGAAATTAAAAAGATGAATTTTCAAATAAGTCTGATTGAGAGTGCTTTAGATATAAACGAAGTTGTGATATCTGCAAGCAGTTGGGAACAAAATAAAAATGAAGTTTCTAACAGAATTAAGATAATTTCAAAAAAAACAATTGCAAATTCAAATTTTCAAACATCGGCAGATATGCTGAAAGCTTCCGGAGAAGTATTTATTCAGAAAAGTCAATTGGGAGGCGGAAGTCCAATGATCAGAGGTTATTCTGCAAATCGTATTTTGTTGGTTGTTGACGGTGTTCGGATGAATAATGCCATATTCAGAAGCGGAAATTTGCAAAATGTTATTTCTTTGGATGCAAACAGCATTGAAAATTCGGAAATTATTCTCGGATCCGGTTCTGTCATTTACGGAAGTGATGCAATAGGCGGAGTAATCGATTTTCATTCTTTAAAACCAAAATTCTCCAACAACGATAAAATGTTTTTTAAGGGAAATTTGATGAGCAAATTTTCTTCGGCTGATTTTGAAAAAACAGGACATTTGGATTTCAATATCGGGACAAAAAAATGGGCTTCTTTAACAAGCTTTTCGTACAGTGATTATGATGATCTAAAAATGGGTAATAGAGGCGGATTTGATGAGTATCTGCGCAATGAATACATAGTTAACATAAACGGAATTGATATAATAACGAAAAATGAGAATCCTTTAGTTCAAAAATATTCAGGATTTTCACAAATGAATTTACTTCAACGTTTTTCTTGGAAAGCAACAAAGAACATTATGATTAATTACGGTTTTTATTATTCAAAATCTTCCGATGTTCCGAGATATGACAGATTGTTGCAATATAAAAACGGAGATTTAAAATATGCAGATTGGTATTACGGGCCTCAAAAATGGTTGATGCATAATCTTAAGTTGATTTATACTCAAAAAACGAAGTTGTTTGATAATATGAAATTTATAACGGCTTTTCAAGATTATTCAGAAAGTCGTCATGATCGAAAATTCAGAAATGATGAAATCAGAGAACGTTATGAAAACGTAAAAGCATTATCATTTAACCTTGATTTTGAGAAATCCCTTTCTGATAATTTCTCTTTGTATTACGGAAGTGAAGCTGTATTAAATAAAATTTTCTCTACGGGTGAAAAAAGAAATATTTTTACAAATGAAACAGAATTAACACCAAGCAGATATCCTGATAATTCGTCTTGGTCTGCCTACGCTGTTTATTTTTCTTCTAAAAATAATTTGACCGAAAAATTAACTCTTAATTCAGGAATTCGTTATAACAGAGTTTTTGCAAAAGCTGATTTAGATACCCTGTTTTATTCTTTCCCGTTTAAGGAAATTAACCTGAATACCGGAGCATTAAACGGAAGTATCGGTTTAACATACAGACCCGAAACTTGGTTGTTTAAGTTAAATATAGGAACCGGATTCAGAGCACCGAATATTGATGATATGGCCAAAGTTTTTGATTCAGAGCCGGGCAATGTAATTGTCCCGAACGATAATTTAAAATCGGAATATATTTATAATGCCGATATCGGATTATCCAAAACGTTTTATAATAAATTACAATTTGAGATGTCTTTCTTTTATTCATATCTTAATAATGCATTGGTGAGAGACGACTTTACGTTTAACGGACAGGATTCTGTTATGTATGACGGTGAAATGAGTAAGGTGCAAGCCGTAGTTAACGCTGATTTTGCAAATGTATACGGATTCAATATGTCCGTAAATGCTGATATCTTAAAAATGTTCAGTTTCAAATCAACTTATAATTATTCGAAAGGGAAAGATTCTTTTAACAAACCTTTAAGACATGTTTCTCCTGCATTCGGTACAACACACTTAATTTTTAAAATTAATAAAATACGAGCTGATATTTTTGCTGAATACAATGCTGAAATATCATACAATAACTTAACTGATTCCGAAAGAGATAAAGCATATATGTATGCAATTGACATTAACGGAAATCCGTATTCACCCGCGTGGTATACATTAAATATAAGTGTGTCTTATCAATTAAATAAAACATTCAGATTAAAAGGCGGAACAGAAAATATTACGGATATTCAATACAGACCGTATTCATCAGGAATTGCGGCTCCGGGCAGAAATTTCTTTTTTAGTTTAAATGCATCAATATAACGGAAGATTATTTTTTGAAATTTTAAAACCACTATTTTGAAGTTGTAACTGTTTTTCCGAATACTATATCAATTACGTTTTTTAATTCAGATAATTCGTTACAATATCTTTATAATTATTCGATAACAGTTTAATGATATCGTTTTCAACCGAAAACGTCAGATTATCGATTTGATTTACCGGAAGTACACCGATTGAAGTTCCCGTAATAAAAACTGATTCAAAAGTGTGTAAATCAGATAGTTTTATTTCACATTCCTTTAATTCTACGGAATGGTTTTTACAAATTTTATAAATATAATCTCTCGTAATTCCGGCAAGCACATCTTTTGACATGGATGTATAAACGGTTTTATTTTTAATAAAAAAGATACTTGATTTGCTGCATTCGGTAATCATCCCGTTTTTATTAAAAAGTAAGACTTCAAAAATATTATTTTCAGATATTAATTTATTGATATAAGTTCTTAATTCATAATTAATTATCTTAGCATTCGGATTTTTTCTTTCAGCTTGAACAGACATGATTTTAATCCCTTTATTATAATTGTCGGAAGTAGGTATTATGGGATTTAAGAAAAAACAAATTAATTTATTGTCTGATTGATAAAATCTTACGGCAAATTTTAATCGACCTTCTTTAATTTTATTTACATCAATAAGATTGAAAACGTTTTTTTTAATTTCTGAATCACTAAACGGAATGTTTTTATTTTTAAGCTTTGCCGAATGATGTAATCGTCTCAAATGATCCTCGAAAAACAGGGGAACTCCTTCTCTGATTTTTACTACTTCATAGACGGAGAATCCTTTTTCAAGTTCAGATATATCAAATAATTCAGACTTAATTAATTTATTATTTTTAATAAAATATTTGGCTTTTTGATACATATTTGAATAAATTCAGATTGCAAAAATAAACTT
>Ga0164318_10003198_pt1 | contig 15456 bp, 8 predicted proteins | sample GuaBasSedimGuay9_FD_113734 | JGI IMG/M metagenome (GOLD analysis project Ga0164318, IMG submission 113734) | Subseafloor sediment microbial communities from Guaymas Basin, Gulf of California, Mexico - Guay9, Core 4571-4, 0-3 cm | ecosystem: Environmental > Aquatic > Marine > Hydrothermal vents >...
CAAAAAGTTTATTAAGAATCGAAAATAACTCCTTGTAATTAATCGGTTTTGCTAAATAACCTTCACACAAATTATCAAGACATTTTTCTTTATCCTCTTGGCTCGAAAATGCTGTTTGTGCAATAATACTAATATTAGGATTTTCTTTTTTAATAATTTGTGAAGCTTCAAAGCCGTCCATCACAGGCATTCTTATATCCATTAAAATCAAATCAATAGCTTTGTTTTCACGACAAATATCAACAGCTTCTTTACCATTTTGCACCCATAATACGGTTGCTCTGGTATGAGCCAACAAACCATTAAGGTAAACATAATTTTGCCTAACATCATCAACAACAAGTATTGTATGATTCGACCAATTTACACTATCAACATTTAAAGATTGATTGAGATATTTATCAGTTTTGTCTACTGGGTTGCTATTCAACGGAATGGTAAAGTAAAAAGTTGATCCCTCATTTAACTCCGAATCAACCCATATATTACCACCTAATAACTCCACAAACGATTTGCTTATGGCCAATCCCAAACCTGTGCCTTCTTTATTACTGCTATACCTATCTTTATCCTGACCATATTGATCAAAAATAATATCCTTCTTGTCGGCACCAATTCCAACACCAGTATCTTTCACAAAAAACTGAATACTAGTTGGCGAAACACTCGAATATCCAAACTCAATATACCCATCTTCAACAAATTTTAAGGAGTTAGTTAACAGGTTACTAAAAACCTGACGCAGACGATGTGCATCAGTTTCTATCTTCAAATCAGCTATCTGATCTGACAAAATAAGCTTAAGTTCAATATTCGATTTATCCCTATTGTCCTTTTCATGCCTAAAAGTTAGAAGAATTTCTTGTAAAAAACTATTAACATTAAATTCTGCTTTCTGAATTGTAACCTCCCCCGCTTCAATTTTTGATATATCAATAATATCACCAATTAACTGCATTAAGGATCTGCCTGCACTTTGGATTAGTTTTGTAAACTGTCCTCTTTCATCATCAGTTGTATCCTCATCTAAAAGTAAATCAGAAAAACCTATAATTGAATTTAATGGTGTTCGCAGCTCATGCGACATGCTTGCCAATGATAATGATTTTAATTTATTTGCCTCATCTGCCTTTTTTGTTGCTACAATTAGCTCTTTTTCATATTCTTTACGCTTATTAACATCTCTAATAATTGCAAGGATATTATATTCATCACTTCCTCCAAGCTTGGTAAGACTAACCTCCGAGAAAAACGTTGAACCATCTTTCTTTTGATGTACCCAATCAAAACTTTGCGGTATCCCTTTAAGAGCATCTGCAAGAAAATCAGATTTGTTATAACTATTATCATCATTTATCTCATCTGAATCCGGAGATATATCATTGATGGTACTACCAATTAATTCGTTACGAGTATAACCAAACATAAGGCAACCCTTATTGTTAATATTAACAATAGTATTATTATTCAACAACACCATGCAATCATTGGCATTTTCAAAAACTACCTGATACCTAAATTCACTTCTTTTTAATCCATCGTAAGTTAATATGTGCTCTTCTTCGAGCATAAGTAATAGTGCAAGTGTTTTAATTACTTCAACTTCATCTTCTGTAAAATCCCTTGTTACAGTATCAACTATTGCCAGTGATCCTATGGTTTTGTTACTTAACCTCACTGGAACTCCTAAATATGATTTCAGTTTCAATTTTGCAACTAAGGGGTCTGTAAAAACAAATTCTGTTTTACTTAAATCATTAATTACTACAGGCTTGTCTAATCCTGCAATAGTTGCCTCGTAACAAATGTGTCCCGAAGCATTGTCAATAACAGGCAAATCGTCATCATCCATTTCACTGGTAAAGCCTGCTAGTATCGAGAGTTCCGAATCAAGTTTATTATACACACAAAACAATCCTCCCAATATTTGTTTTGTCTCTCTTATGATGACACTTATATTTTTTTTAGGCTCTGGCGTGAGTTTACTTACAATATTACTAAGCGAAAAAATCATAGGTTAATATATTATTATTATTTAAAGTAGATTGCTAACTAATATGCTATTAAGTAATTCATACTTATAAATCATACTTACATGCAAGCTAATCAGCAAACTTAAGAAAAGTATTACTTGTCCAAGCTAATTATTATAATAATTTACTAACTTTTATTAAATATGTATGCTTACGAGGCAACCCTGTACAAAACAGCTTGTCTAATTAGTAACAGAAAAATCAAAATGGTTTCAGAAGACCAGGTCATAGAGGAGTGTAAGAAGGGTAAACACAAGTCATTTGGTATGCTATACGACAAGTATGCAGCAAAAATGATGGGTGTATGCTTTAGGTATAGTAAAACTAAAGATGAGGCAGAAGACGTTCTTCAGGAAGGGTTTATTAAAGTATTTCAAAAAATAAAGTCCTTTGAAGGAAAAGGTTCTTTTGAAGGTTGGATGAGACGAATAATGGTAAATACAGCAATTAATAACTATAAAGCTAATATCAAACATTATTATCATGATGATGTTGATCAAGACAATAATATTAATTTAAAAACCGATGACACATTACCTTTTGAATTTGATGATAACGTAAGTAAGTTACAAATTGTTAAATTAATACAGGAACTTCCCGCAGGATATCAGTTGGTTTTTAACCTCTATGTAATTGAAGGATTAACCCATCAGGAAATTGCCGAAGAACTAGAAGTATCAATAAATACTTCAAAGTCGCAACTTTATAAAGCCCGAAAATGGCTTAGAAATAAAATATTAGAAAATAAAAAAGTAGATTCATATTCACAACTAAAAGGACTATGAAAAAATATAACAACATCGACGATCTTTTTAAGGAACAAGTTTCTGACTTTCAAATAAATCCATCTGACAAAGTATGGCAAAATATTGAAAGTGAATTTCTTAAAACAAACAAAACCAATATGCAGCGTAGGGTAATTTTGGCTCTAGCCTCACTCCTACTCATTATAGGTAGTATATTTACATGGACATTATTTAATAATAATACCGAGCAAGATAAACTAACAATAGTTACAAATAATACTGAAGAAAGCAATAATGCGGCAACAATCAATAATATAAATAAAGAGACGATATCTTCAAATACAGAATCTACAATATCAACAAATAAATCAATTAGTAATAATACTGCAAATACTGAAAGTGAGATAAGTTATAAAAAGAGCAACAATACTAACGAGAGTATAGTTAACAACACTTTAAATACTGAAGACTATAATAATGAGACTGAATACAAGGATAAAAATCATATTGATAATTACTCAAACAACTTCGGTATAAATTATTTATCAGCAAAAAGTAACTATTCCATCGAAAATAATATTGCACAATTAGAAATAAACAACTCTAAGGAAATAACAGTTGAAGAATATTTAGAAAAGAGGAAGAATCTACACTTCTACACAGGTGCAAGTGCTTCAATTGCTATGACATATTACACTGCAACAACCGACCAAACAACTTGGTCGGCAGATTTAACCTACGGTTTAAAACTGAAACAATTCTATATTGAAAGTGGTGTGGGCTTCCAAAAGATGAAAGAAGAGGGAATTTTCCAAATCGATTACAAAACAAATGATAGTGTTGGATATTATAATAAGGTGGTATCATTTGAGGTGGATCCTAACAACCCAAATACTATTACCTATAAAACACAAACTACAACCGTTTACGATAGCATTGAGCATCAGTTACTTAAATCGCCACTTTACCATTACGATTATATCACAATTCCTATTAAGTTTGGATACAAATTTTTCCAAAGAGATAAGTTCTCTATATCTGCCGAAACAGGTATTATTTATAGTCTACTCACCAAAACATACATACCTACTGTTACTTATGATGATTCACAATCGCAACTAGTTGAGATAAGCAACAACACACAGCAAAGGGTTGAGCATAATATACGACTTCATATTGCATTGAGGCTTAACTATAATATCACAAAAACAATCTCACTATCAGCTCAACCTGAATTTACTAAGTATATCAATTCTATTTATAAAGAAGCAAATACGAATAATACAAAACCATATACAATGGGTATCAGATTTGGAATATTATTCGATTTTTAAAATATAATATCATGAAGAAACTAATTTTAAGCATTGCGTTAAGTCTGTTTAGTTTGATGATATATTCACAAACTTACAGAGTACATATAGTTGGTTTAGTTTTAGATGAACTAACTCAAGAGCCAATTTCAAATCAACAAATGGTGATTTCCGCTGATAGTCTTACTGGCGGGTTTGTATATTACAATACTGTTGTTACCGATTCCAACGGAAATTTTACTGATGTTATGGAGGTACCAATTACTGAATCAGGTATAGTTGAAGTTTCAACAATTAGTTGTAATTTGCTTGTATCTCAATTAGAATTTTTTTCGCCAGATACTCCACAATTAGAATTCGATTTTGATATTTGCACAAATCCTTCTGGAAATGATTGTGAAGCATTTTTTAGTTATTACCCTGATGGGTTACCATTAAGCATACAATTCATCGACATATCTATTGGATTTCCAACAAATTGGCTGTGGAATTTTGGTGATGGAACTACTTCAACAGAACAAAACCCAATACATATTTTTCCTCAAGCAGGCGAATATTATACTAACTTAATGATATGGGGCGATAGCTGTAACAGCGAGTTTGAAATGCTGGTTCGGGTTGAATACGACACTATCACTAATTGTGATGCATATTTTATTTATGAATTGGGTACAGAGCCACTTTCTATGCAATTCGTTGATGAATCGATAGGCGATATTGATACCTGGGTTTGGAATTTTGGTGATGGAAATGTTTCCTACGAGCAAGATCCTATTCATATTTATGAAACTGGTGGCGAATATTTGGTTTCTCTTTATATAGAAACTACTGATTTCTGCATAAGCTATTATGAAGAATTAATTTATATTTATGGCGACACAACTAGCTCTAATGCAGACTTTAACATAGCACTAGACACTCTTAACAATATTCCAAACACGTACATATTTACTGATTTATCAGAAGGTGATATTACTTCCTGGTATTGGGAATTTGGAGATGGAAATTTCTCAATGGAACAAAATCCGATACATGTATATTCAAATGGAGGCACTTATTATCCATGCCTTACAATTACATCCTATTCTGGTGATGTAATATGTACTTCTACCGAGTGTAACGAACTCACCACTTTGGAGTATTTCAGTTTTGGTGGACAAGCTTTTGTTGGTGATTATCCAATAAATATTGACTCAGGTGATAATGCAAATATTGCTATTGCATACTTGTTTCGAAAAATAAATCATGCTTGGCAATATATGGACCAACGGGAGTTTTGGGAATATGGCTATTATTGGTTTGTTGATAAACCAATTGGTGAATACTTAATTATAGCTGAGCTTACCGAAAACTCAATAGATTACGACTATTATGCACCATCATACTATCCCAATGCAACTTCATGGAAAGATGCCAGCACATTTATTCTGTCAAATGATCAACAATTTGCTGTAAATATATCATTATACGAACTTTCGGCATCAACTTCGGGCATTGGTAGCATATCCGGTTTTATTGTTGGTGGTCCATCATGCGATACTAATTACAATATCAATACTCATAATGTGCAAGTTCAGCTTTTTAACAATTCTAATGAGCTAATATCATACACTTACTCTGATTCACAAGGAAACTACGAATTTACAGGATTAGCTATGGGTAATTATTTTGTAGTACCTGAGTACACGGGTAAATACACTGAAAAAAACAGTGTTATAATTACTGACTTAGATCCAAACTTAGTTGACATTGAATTAATAGTACACTGTTCTCATACGCTTGGTATTCATGATTTATCATCAGAATATATAAATTTAGTTGAAGACATTTATCCAAACCCAGTAGTTAACAACGTATATGTTAGAGTTACAATAAAGGAGAGTTCGAACTTCATTATTGATATCATTAATCAATATGGACAAACTTATTATTCAAATAAAAAACACCTTACAGTTGGTAAACATCTATTAAGCTTTAATACTTCATCCCTTACACAAGGTATGTATTTTTTAAGAATCACTGATAATGATAATATTAGCTCAGTACGCAAGTTTGTAAAACTGAGATAATCTCTTTGTTTATATGTTTGAAGCCCTGTAAATACAATATTTATGGGGCTTTTTTATATTAACAGAAATTAATTAAGTGATTTAGATACAGTTATCTATCATCTTTACAAAAAATGCATTTTAAATTTCAAACCTAGGCAACCTTTCATAAAATAAGTGTCTTGATTATAGAACGAGTAAAAAAAGGGAATTAATAATAATAATTCTAACTAAAATTTAAGTATCATGAAAAAAATTATTTTAAGCTTAATTGTAAGCATGTTTAGTTTGGTGATGTTTTCACAAACTTATGATGTAACTATTTCCGGTATAGTTACCAATGAAACTACCGGAGAGGCGATTCCCTTACAGGAAATGATAATCATTACTGATAGCAGTGTTGGTGGTGGATTTATGTATTATAATACTGTTGTTACAGATGATGATGGGTATTATGTTGATGTAATGCAAGTTCCAACAGGTGTTGAAGGTGTTGTTGAAGTTATGACAATAGCTTGTAATATGATGGCTTCTCAGTCAGGAACCTTTGCTGATCCATCATCACCATTAGTATTTGATTTTCAAATATGTGGTGATTCAATTGGAAACGAGTGTCAGGCAATGTTCTACTATTATCCTGGAGACACTCCTCTAAGTATCCAGTTTACTGATGACTCATGGGGTTTTCCTACATTTTGGGCATGGGATTTTGGCGATGGTGAAACATCAATGCAAGCAGACCCATTGCACATCTACCCTGATTTTGGCGAGTATATAACTACGCTAACAATTACAAGTCAAGACAGTACATGTTACAGCACAATTGAAATGCTAGTAAGAGTTATGGAAGATACAATTGGTCCTGGTGGTTGTCAGGCAATGTTCTTTTCATACCCAGACTCGTCAGATTTTCTAACTATAAATTTCCTTGATATGAGTTATGTAGATTCTCCAAGTGGAATTCCTAACACATGGTACTGGGAGTTTGGTGATGGAAATTCATCAACTGATCAAAACCCTATACATTCATATAACGTAGAAGGTGAGTATGACGTTTGCTTAACAATTACAAGTCAGTATGGTGATATAAATTGCGAAAGCACTGAATGTCAATTAATATATGTTGAGGGATTGAGTAATGATTGTTTCACTTGGTTCGATTATGAAATGACTGATCTTTCTATTGATTTCCAAGCATATATAAATGATGGATATAACGCAGAATACACATGGGACTTTGGTGATGGCACAACAGGAACTGGGGCTACAATTTCACACACCTATACTGAAAGCGGAATGTTTGAAGTAGTATTAACAGCTTTTAATCAGGACTCAGCAACATATTGCACATCAACTTTCTTTGATATTGTTTGGGTAGGTGATAATATCTCTTTTGATATTTACGGTAATGTTTTCTTAGAAGATAGCATGATGGCTGATTTTGCGGATGTTTATTTACTAACTTTCGATACAATAGGAAATGGTCTTATTAATGTAGCTACAACACAAGTAGATTCATATGGATATTATGAATTTGAACAGGTTGCATTTGAGCACTGTATTTATTTTGTTCAAGCTGATTTAACTGATCAATCTGCATATTTTGGTGATTATGCTCCTACTTATCATTTAGACGCTGTTAACTGGGAAGAAGCTATGCCAGTATTTCCATTCCTTTATGGTTCAGCAAATAACATCTATATGGTAGGTACATCTTCATCAAATTCTGGAGATGGAATTATTACAGGTACAGTTAGTAGAGAAGGAAGCAGAGAACTACTAAGTAATATTGAAGTTTTATTACTTGATCAGCAAGGTAATGTAATTTTATACAGCCGAACAAATGATGATGGTGTATTTAACTTTACTGATTTGGCAATGAGAACATATATAGTTTACACTGAGATTGTTGGAATTGAAACAATTCCATTCGAAGTTACTTTAGATGACCAAAATAATAGTTCTACAGTTAGTGTTATTGTTAAAAATGGACAAGCTTTACTTGGTATAGAAGATTTACCTTCGACATATATCGAATCTGTTGAAGATATTTTCCCAAATCCAGTAACAGCCAATGCATCACTAAATATTACAATAAAAGAATCATCAAGTATAAAAGTTGAGGTATTTAACCAATATGGTCAAAGTTTATATGTAACAAAAGTTTATTTAACAAACGGAAAACATGAAGTAAGTATTCCTTCTGCATCATTTGCACAAGGCATGTACTTTGTTAAAATAACTGCAAACGATGAAATAAGTACAGTTCGCAAGTTTATTAAATTAAGATAAAACCCTTTTTGGTTTGTTCTGTTAAGCCCTGCAATCGTATTGATTGTGGGGCTTTTTTTATACCTAAAATAGTATGAATTATTACACACACTATAATATTTCAATACTGTTACAAAACAACACCCTGTCATACTCAAGATAAGAATTAGAAAACTATAATTAAAATATAGAAGATAACTGACTCTTTTAATATATTTGCAAACGTACGAGCTTGCTGAAATACAGTTGATGGTTTTGTTGGTAAACGTAGGCGTAGGAACGAAGCCAACGGCTTACTTACAAAACCACAAACTGTACAAAGCAACTACAAACGGAAAGCCCGTTCGCCACCCAATAAAAAATTATAAATATTAAAACAGTAAATTATCAATAATCAGGAGTATTTAAAACTTATTGGTTATTTGATTATTTGATTATTTGGTGATTTGTTTATTTCAACAAATAAACAAATTATACTATTCCTCTACATAATCATCAATTGGCAAACAGGAACACAAATTCCTATCACCAAAGGCATCGTCAATTTTAGAAACCGGGGTGAAATATTTATTATCGCGAACCCACTCAAGCGGATAAGCAGCTTTTTCGCGCTTATAAGGCATTTCCCAATTATCAGCAACCAAAACCTCAGCAGTATGAGGTGCATTAACAATAAGATTATTTTTCTTATCGGCCCTACCCTCTTCAACTTCTTTAATTTCTTCTCTAATAGATTTCATGGCTTCAATAAAATAGTCCATCTCCAACAAAGGCTCACTTTCAGTTGGTTCAACCATTAGTGTACCATGCACCGGGAAAGCTACTGTTGGGGCATGAAAACCATAATCCATCAAACGTTTTGCGATGTCAATAACCTGAATATCTGCTGTTCTACTAAAAGCATTACAATCTAGTATCATTTCGTGTCCAACACTTCCGTTGGTGCCACGATACAAAATAGGATAGTAATCCTTAAGCTCATTCATCATATAATTTGCATTAAGGATAGCCATTTTGGTAACATCAACCAATCCTTTTGCGCCTAATAATTTCAAATAACCATAGGAAATTATCAACACCAATGCACTGCCATATTGTGCTGAAGAAACAGGTGGTCTATCTTTCTCGGCTTCAATTTCCGACATAACACTACCTGGTAAAAATGGTACAAGATGTTCGGCAACACCAATGGGACCAACCCCTGGACCACCCCCACCATGTGGAATGGCAAAAGTTTTATGTAAATTAAGATGACAAACATCAGCTCCAATAAAACCAGGATTGGTAAGACCAACCTGAGCATTCATGTTTGCTCCATCCATATAAACCTGACCACCATTTTGGTGAACAATACTAATAGTTTCCCTTATTCCCTCTTCAAAAACACCATGAGTTGAAGGATAAGTAATCATTATGGCAGCTAATTCATCTTTATATTTTTCAACTTTTAACTTTAAGTCATCAATATCAATATTGCCATTATTGGCAGTTTTAATTACCACAACTTTATAACCGGCAACAGTAGCACTAGCAGGATTTGTACCATGAGCTGATGCAGGAATTAAACAAATATTACGATGCGACTGACCTATACTTTTTTGATATTCGCTAATTGTCAGAAGTCCGGTATACTCACCAGCTGCTCCTGAATTTGGCTGAAATGAAATTGCCGAAAATCCAGTTACTTCGCACAATATCCTATTCATATCGCTAATAATTTCCAAATATCCTACAGCTTGGTTTACAGGTACAAATGGATGAATATCAGTAAATTCAGGCCAGCTAATTGGCATTAATTCGGAAACAGCATTTAGCTTCATTGTACACGATCCCAATGGAATCATAGTACGATTAAGGGCAAGATCTTTATTCTCAAGCTTTTTCATGTAGCGCATCATCTCAGTCTCCGAGTGGTAACTACTAAAAGCTTCATGCTGCATAAAATCAGATGTCCTTTTTAAGGATTTAGGGATAAATTCCGTTGAAGTATAATTCTCAACAGGAAAGTTTAGTACAAATTTTTCAACACCAGCAGCTTTAGCAAAAATAGCAGCTAATATGGCAACATCATTTTCATTTGTTGTTTCATCAATACTAACACCAACATGTTTATTATCGTCAAAGTAGCGTAAATTAACCTCTTGGTTTAATGCAATAGTCTTAAGATTATCAATATTTACACTAGTAGGAACTTCTATATAAAGAGTATCAAAAAAGAAATCATTTTTCTGGGAGTAACCCAACAGCTCAATTGAACTAGAAAATGCAACAGCTAACGAATGAATTTTATGCGCAATATTTTTAAGTCCATCTTTACCATGATACATAGTATAAAAACCAGCCATAATTGCCAGCAATGCCTGAGCAGTACATATATTTGATGTTGCACGTTCACGTTTTATATGTTGCTCACGAGTTTGCAAAGCCATGCGTAACGCACGATTGCCATTTTTGTCTTTTGAAATACCGATAATTCTACCGGGGATACTACGCTTATAACTTTCAGCGGTTGCAAAAAATGCAGCATGTGGTCCACCAAAACCTAATGGAACTCCCATACGTTGCGATGATCCAAAAACAACATCAGCTCCCCATTCACCAGGAGGTGTTAACAATGTTAAACTGAGCAAATCGGCAGCAACAGCAACAGGAATATTATTTTCTTTTGCCTTATCAACAATTTCTTTATAATTAAAAATACCACCCTTTTGGTCAGGGTATTGCATCATGCATCCAAAAACATTATCAGCAAATTGAAAATTATCGCATGAAGTAAATTTCAGCTCAATATTTTTAGATATAGCCCTTGTTTTTAATACAGCTAATGTTTGAGGAAACATATTTTCGCTAACCAAAAACACATTTGCACCGCTTTTTACCAAAGCACGTGGTCGCGAATTGTAAAACATTAACATTGCCTCGGCAGCCGCTGTACCCTCATCAAGAAGCGAAGAGTTTGCAATTGGCATCCCCGTAAGATCCGAAATCATTGTTTGAAAATTAAGAAGAGCTTCCAATCTGCCCTGCGAAATTTCGGCCTGATATGGCGTGTATGATGTATACCAACCCGGATTTTCAAAAACATTGCGCAATATAACTGGCGGAATAATTGTGTTATAATATCCCATTCCAATATACGAGCTAAAAACTTTATTCTTTCCAGCAAGTTTTTTAATATGCTTCAAGTACTCATATTCACTCATACCATCCTCAATATCAAGACTATCCTTCAGTCGGATATCCTCAGGAATTGTTTGGTCAATTAACTCATCAACCGAATTTATACCCATGCGGTTTAACATCTTTTTCACGTCATTATCCGATGGACCATTATGCCTATTCACAAAATTTTTTGCACTCATTACGGTACTTTTTATATTAATCAAATAATTAATCAAGGCATTGTTACTAAACAACTTGACCATTCTGGCTTGTTCTTTTGCACACTAACTGCGTTAAAAATACTCGACGTAGCTTTGGCTATGGCTGCGTTTTTTGCCTTGTTACTGTACAAAATAAATTCGCCTGCTTTGGTCAACTCATTTCGTAATAATGCCTAAGCAGGTGCAAAAGTATAAATCTTATCAATAAAAAATCTATTTAATCAATTATTATTGTTATTATTTTCACAAATATTTAATGATGGGCTTTATAGTCTTTTTTAGTAATTATTTGGGCGGATTAACCTGCCTACATGAAATTATTCCGTCAGGTAACCGGGCTTTACGTTTGTAGTTGTTTCATGCTGATTGTATTTTTGCAAAGCAATCCCGTGTCTTCCTTCGTCAGTCTCCTTTTGCTTGCAAAAATCACATCAGCATTTCAACAAGCTACCACTGCAATCCCTTCCGCAGGCAATACTTGGTAGTAATTCCTTATAGATATACTTTTTAATACCAAAAAAAATCAACAGCATCCAAAACTTATTATTTTTGTTTATTTGTAGATATGCTTATTTGCTTATAGCAATGATAAACAATAATTTAGTCGTTTCAACAAATTAAACAAATAACCAGCTTAAACAAATAAGCAAAAATAATGAGTTATGTAATCTATAACAACAAACCTTTATAATCTTATGGGGTGTATGACAAATCTCCATTTTAAATTATCAAATATTGTTTTTATCATCGGATTTAGCAGATTTAACGAATTTTTTAGTCCGACTTGTCGGACTAATCCGTGTAATCCGTTAAATCCGATGACAAATATTTTGATTATCTGGAAATTTGTCGTGCACCCAGACAAAATATCTTGTTGTGAATTTACAAAATTTTAATACCTTTATCGGCTATTTTATAATTACTTATTTCTGAATGCTAATAAAAAATAATATACAGTTAAGAATTCCCGAACCTGATGATATCGAGTTCATACTCAGCATGGAAAACAACAGTGAGTTATGGCACGTTAGCAATACGCACACACCATTCTCACGATTCGATATTGAACAATATGTATTATTGTCAGATAAAGATGTGTATTCTGCTAAACAAATTCGATTTTTAATTGATTGTACAGATCATACACCTAACCCTACTGTTGGAATTATCGATATTTTTGATTTTGACGCACATAATAAAAGAGCCGGAATAGGAATTTCTATTATTAAAAAAGAAAGAGATAAAGGATTTGCAGGAATCTCACTTGATATTGTAATCAATTATTTATTTAGCCATCTAAACATTCATCAAGTATATTGCAATATTGAAGATGATAATACTAATAGTATTAAGCTCTTTGAAAGTAGAGGATTCGTTAATTCAGGCATTAAAAAAGATTGGAATTTAAAAAATCAACAATGGGTTAACGAACTTTTTTTTCAATTAATTAAGTAAAAAAATAATAACAACTAATAAACCAACCAAAACCATGTCGTATTACCATACCAAATTTGGAGTTGCACAAAAAAAGAAAAAGAAGCCCATATTAAAATATGTAATCTGGTTTATTTTGCTATTGCTCATATTTGCATCTGCATCTGGTTATTTTTTATATCAAATAATTTACAAACCAAATGTGTGGACTCCTGACGGAAAGGGTGTATCAATATATATTCCTACCAAATCTAATTTTGATGACGTAAAACAATTACTTTTTGAAAAGGGTTTAATAATACATCGCAATAATTTTATATGGTGGGCCGAAAAAAAGAAATACCCCGGACTAATTAAACCCGGTCATTATGTAATAAAAAACAACATCTCAAATGATAATCTAATAGGGCTACTAAGATCTGGCAATCAAACACCAGTAAATGTTATTTTTAATAATGTTAGAGATATTTACCAGCTAGCAGGCATCGTAAGCAAACAAATTGAAGCAGACTCCACTTCTATTGCCAACGAACTAACCAGCACGAGTACATTAAATTCGTTTGACTTAACACCCGAAACTATTTCAACAATTTTTATTCCGAACACCTACGAATTTTACTGGAATACAAATGCGGATGGATTCGTACAACGTATGCATGAAGAGTATCTTAACTTCTGGAATGTAGATAGAACTAACAAAGCAAAAAAATTGAATATGACCATTAATGAAGTTGTAACTCTTGCTTCAATAGTTGAAAAAGAAAGCAATAAGGCTACCGAAAAACCAATGATTGCAGGGGTTTACATAAATAGATTAAAAAACAACTGGCGACTTCAAGCTGATCCCACTGTAATTTATGCCCTTAACGACTACGAGATAAAACGTGTATTAAAAGTACATACCAATTTCGACTCACCATATAACACATATATGTATGGAGGTTTACCCCCAGGGCCAATTTGCATACCATCAATATCGTCAATTGATGCGGTATTAAACAATACAAACGATGGTTATTTTTACTTTTGCGCCAAGGATGATATGTCAGGATACCATGTATTTGCACGGTCAAATGCGCAACACAACCGAAATGCACGGAAATACCAAAAAGCACTTAATAAAATGAAGATTTATAAATAGAAATTATATGAAAGCATTTAAAGCATACGATATTAGAGGGTTATGGGGAAGTGAGATTAATGCAGATATTGCTTATCGAATTGGATACTTCATTCCTCAAGTTTTTAAGGTAAAAAAAATATTAATAGGACGTGATATTCGATTGTCATCGGATGAGTTTTTTAACGCTTTAGCAGATGGAATTACCGATGCCGGAGCCAACGTTTATGATGCAGGTATAACCACAACACCAATGGTTTATTGGGGTACTGGTAAATTTGATTTTGAGTTTTCGTTAATGATAACAGCATCACATAATTCAAGTGGTTATAACGGACTTAAGTTTTCGGGTAAAGATGTTAAACCAATTGGATATGACAATGGATTAAATATTCTAGAAAAGCTTGTTGAGAGCAATACTCAAATCACAAAAAAGGACAAAGGTACTATCTCAAAATATGAATTCGCCAAAGACTATTTAGATTTTTTAAGCAACTACAAAAAAGATTATACAGACCTTAATATTTCTATAGATTGTTCAAATGGAATGGCTGCTTTATTTACCAAAGAGCTTTTTGGTGAAAAGCCAAGTTACATTAATGATGTATTAGATGGATCGTTTCCGGGGCATGAGCCTAATCCACTGGAAGTGGAAAATCAAGAACAGATTAAAAATCTAGTAGTAAAAAACAAAAGTGATATAGGTGTAATATTTGATGGAGATGCTGACAGAGTTATGTTTATTGATGATAAAGGTAAATTTGTTTCTCCTGATTTGATAATTGCATTACTAGGTCATTACTTTTTTGAAGAAAGAAATGAAAAGGGCAAAGTAGTACAGGATATTCGTACTTCAAAAGCTGTAGCTGAGTACTTAAATCAATTTAATACTGAGCTAGTTATATGGAAAGTAGGACGAGCTTATGGAGCTACAAAACTAAAAGAAGTTGATGGTATTTTTGGAGGCGAACTAGCCGGGCATTACTATTTTAGAGACTTTTACTATTCTGATAGTGGGCTCTTAGCCGCTATACTTGTACTAAACATTGTTAAAGCTTTAAAGAAAAAAGGGATTAAATTTTCAGATATTATTAATAGCATTTCGCCC
>Ga0164318_10003199_pt1 | contig 15455 bp, 15 predicted proteins | sample GuaBasSedimGuay9_FD_113734 | JGI IMG/M metagenome (GOLD analysis project Ga0164318, IMG submission 113734) | Subseafloor sediment microbial communities from Guaymas Basin, Gulf of California, Mexico - Guay9, Core 4571-4, 0-3 cm | ecosystem: Environmental > Aquatic > Marine > Hydrothermal vents...
CTAATAATTATGCTGCTTTTGTTGCATCGGGCGATACTTGGTATAGTAATTCTGATGCAATTGACGCGTCAGATGGTATCTCACCTGCTACTGCGGGGAATTTGTTTTACACTAGCTCTTTACAAAAAGGGAACTTTAGTGTTTCAAATTCTCTTTATGTGGCTAACAAAATAGGTATAGGAACTACAACTCCGAATGCAGCATTACAAGTTATTGGCAATGGAAATTTTTCTGGAACTGTTTATGCACAAAACTTCAGCAGCAACAGCCCTTTAAGATTGCAAACAGGAGGAGTTACCCGGATTTTTGTAAACAGCACAACAGGGTATGTAGGAATTGGAACAGAGCATCCTAGTGAGACCTTACATGTGGAAGGAGACGCCTTTATACCCGGAACTATTTACGCTCATGATGTTCGCGGATTATCTCCTTTAAAGCTTTATGCTAACAGTATAACAAGCATTTTCATAGATAATACAACAGGCTTTGTTGGTGTTGGCAAAGAAAATCCAACAGTAATGCTGGATGTAAATGGCTCTGTTAATGCTTTAGGTGTTTTTGTCAATGGAACAAGCGTTTGTTTAAGCAATGGAACAAATTGCCAAGCATCAGGATCTGCTGATAGTCCTTGGACAAATAATTCACGACAAGTTTATCTAAAAAATGAAATGCCGCAGTTGGTAAATGTCACAGGCCTGATAGTAAATGGAAGTAATCCCAGCATCTATATGAAAACCAGCAGAGCAACAGGAGCTTACAGCACAGCTTTAGGTTACAAAAACAATGCAAGCGGAGCTAAAGCTTTTGTTGGTGGAGGTCAACAAAATACAGCAAGCGGAAATCTTGCTTTTATAGGAGGAGGCGTCAATAACAAAGCAAGCGGAATTGGAGCGAGTATAATCAACGGGCTGAATAATATAGTAAGCGGACGTTATAGTTTTGCTTTTGGCAGAAACATAAATATCATTGATGATTATTATGCAGTATTTTTTTCACCAACTTATCCAGGAAGAGTAGGAATCAATACAGAGAAACCAAGCTCAAGTTTAGAAGTTCATGGAGGAAATATCACTTTGACAAATTCAACACCAACAGAAAAAAACTACATAAAGTTCGGAAGAGGCGGTTATATGTATGATAATGGAACTGCTTTAATCTTAGGTCATGATTAAATGCTAAATAACTTTCTAAAATATCGGACAATTGCAATAGTTTTGATTAGTCTTATTTTTTTAAGTTTAATAGCTGTTGCTCAAATTAATGAAGAAGAATATTTTGTTTTTAAAAAACCGCAAAAAAAAGAAAGTAAAGAAGCAAAAATTCAAAAAACAATTCAGGAAAAAAGCCGAGAAGAAAAAGATGGAACAAATCTAAAAAAAATTTTGGAAAAAGGATTAAAGCAAAGTTTAAATGAATCACTTCTAAGCGAGATTGACAGGAAAATAAAAGTGATTGACAGCAGAGGATTTAGTCTAGATGCAAAAAAACAAATTACAAAGAGAACAAAAAACACAATAGATTTAGAATTGAACTTAAAGCATTACACCACTATAAGAAAAATTAAAATAAAAAATCTCAAGAAACAAAAAACCTACAAGCTAAGAATAGGTGCTGAAACAGGAGACGCAAACTTATTTGTAAACACCTTCTTAATAGACCTAGCCAATTTAGACATGACCGAAGCAAACATAACATTCAAAGCAACGGGAAATAGCCTTTTAAAGTGCACTGATTTTGATGCAACAACACTAAAATGTAATGGCGTGTACGCGCCAGTATTAACAGGAATGACACCAGGACAAGAATATACGTTCACGTTAAACAAAACAGACCCTTTATTTGGAGAAACAATACAAGGACCTGCAAACATATCTGATTCAACAATAATAAGCTTTTTTCCTAATACCAATTTTGGAAACTTTGCTTCAATACCAGTAGGAACTTTTCTAAAAAAAAGTCCTATGAGAGGATTAATCAAATTTAATCTTTCAAGCATACCGTCTAAAGCCCGGATAATATCAGCAAATTTATCATTATATTTTTTTTATTCAACAGTTGGAGGAAGCAGAACTCATGCAGTACATAGAGTGCAACAATTTCCAGCAAGAAACTGGATAGAAACACAAGTAACCTGGAATAGCTATAATGGAACAGACAGCTGGACAATACCAGGAGGAGACTATAACACAACACCAACAGATACTCAAACATTTGACAATTCTGCTCTAAATTCTTGGATAACTTATAATGTAACAACAGATGTTCAAAATTTTATAAATAATCATACACTAAATTTTGGATGGATAATAAAAGATACAGATGAAACAACCCAAAGAGCAATAAGAGCTTATGCAAGCAGTGAAAACAATAATCCAGCAAAACGACCAAAATTGCAGATAAGTTACATAACGCAGTGCAATCCAACATTGAACCAAGACTGGATCATCACAACAGCAGAAGTCTGCGATAATGTTGAAAGAACAACAGGAACAGGAAAGATAATAATAAAACCAAGCGGGTCATTAACACTGATAAATGCAGCAAACATAAGCACAAACGGATTGGAAATAAATAGAACAGGAGACAGCGTATTCATCAACAAAGACTGCAAGCTTATTGTAAACTAAAATGAAAAAAATAATAATATTCATGTTTGTTTTTTCAATTGTTTTTGTAACTTCTTCAGGTTTCAGTGGAGAGAGTACACTTTATTCAGTTGAGTCAACAACTCAAGCACAATTAGGAAATTTAGGGTCTGGCCAAACATATTCTGCCCGTTTCACAATGACTTCCACTCAGCAAGGAAACAAACATGCCAGAAGCACTAGTTACTTGGCAAACATTGGCTGGTTTAGAAGATTAATTCCAGAAGTTTTTCCAGACAAACAATTAGAAGGAAAAAGCTACCTGTTAAATGAAACTGCTCTCATAAAAGCCAGAATGTTAGATCCAGACGGAATTGAAATAACCAAAGCAACAATAACAAAACCTAATGAAACAAAAGAACTCAAAAACCTGACTAATTCAACAAGAGAAACTTATGAAACTACTTTCAATGATTTGTTATTAAGAGGAACATACAAAATAACTTATCTTGCAAGCGACATCATAGGCTATACAAATAATTTTGAAACTTCTTATTTTAAAAGACGGGCCTTTGATCAGATTGACATCATAACTAATGAGACCAAATTTTTGAATTATTCTACTAGTGTAGTTTCAGATGACCGTATAAAACAGAATTTATCAGCGAAAATTACTGGTAAAAGAATTAAGTTGATTAATGTTTCAAACCATTATAAGTCTTCACCGTATAGTGTTTTGGTTGTAGAGGACGATTATCCTTTTGAAAATAATTCATTCACACAATATGCTTTAGACCCTAAATATATTAACTTTACAAATATGAGTTTTATTGTTACAGCTGTTGGAAATAAGCTTTATAAGTGCCAAAATTACAGCATAGATGAACAGGATTGTTTGGATAGCAATTGGACATTTGTTCAGAATATAACTTCAGGCCAGAATTACTCTGTAACAATCTCGCATGAAGATCCTGGATTTTTAGAAGCAAGCATTTCAGCTGACGTATCTTTGGCCCCAATAGATAATGAAACTTTTGTTGTTGCTTATGTTGACTCACTGTTGAATGATGTAGCGTTTAAAATAATGAAAGCCAATGGAACTACGCAAGCAGGTCCTGTAATAGTTGACAGTTCTGTAAATGTTTTTTCTAGGGTATCTGTCGCTGCAGTTAATGCAACACACTTTGTTATATCTTGGGTTGATGGTCCTGTTAATGATTTGGTTTATGCAATTTATTCTTTTGAGGGAAACCTGTCAACTGGTCCCACTGTTCTTGATACTAATATTGGGACTAATACTGATGTTTCTGTTGCTGAGCTAGGTGACAGGTTTGTTGTTTGCGATGCTAATGATGCAGACAATGATGCTGATTACAGAATTTTATTCAACAACGGAACAATGGCTGTTGGCGAATCAAGAGTAGATAATAACATGAATCCAAGACTCCCCTTGCAAAATCTGATTGAATGCACTGGCATTAATAATTCAAGATGGACTTATTTTTGGTTTGACTATCCTAGCAGGGACGCAACATATGATGTCTTGACTGATTCAGGAAGTATAGTCTTTGGACCTTCTGATATTGATCCTGCTGTTGGCAGAATTGCTCAAGTTGCAACAACAGCATTGGATAATGATAAGTTTGCTTTAGGCTGGTATGATTCAAGGGATCATGACATAACTATCTCAACAGTTTGGAAAAATGGAACTGTTATAGCTGGCCCTATTGATGTGGATACAAACCCAGGTAGAATTTCAAGATTAGCAATAGCTACTATTAGAGAAAATGAGACAACAACACCAGATTTGTTTGTGATAGCTTGGTGGAACAGAACAGGCCACAAAATCATGGCTGCAGTGTATAATAGTTCAGGAGAGGTTTTCACACCTGCCTTTGAAGTTGAAAGTCAACCTTTGCCTTTTACTTTAATGGATGTGATTAGCAGGGATCCTATAACGCAGAATACAATTTGTCCAGGATACTTTATAATAGCATACACTAATAGTTCTTTACGAGGTCATTTTAAAGGTTTTAACATTAATGGAAGCGTGTGGGATGGTTTGTGCAAGCCAAAGCCTGATTTGATTCCTATAAATATTTCTTTTTCTAATGAAAACCCTAAAGAGCTTGAAAACATTACTATTAATGCAACGATTTTCAATAATGGAAAAGGTAAAGCAAATAATGTAAAGGTTCGTTTTTACGACGGCTTATGTGGTTATGGTTCTCAAATCAATGGAGATGTTGTAATAAGTCAGCTAAATAAAGGAGAAAACTTTACAGTAAATGTAACATGGCTTGCAAGCCCTGTTGGCCCTCACAATATTTCTGTTTGCGTTGATCCAGATAATTCTATTTCTGAAATAAATGAGTCAAATAATAATTTATCTAAAAAATTAAATGTGAAAGCATACCATACTTATTTTGGAAAAGTTAAAGGAAACATAACCTTAGAAAACCTGCAAAATAAGACACAAGCAATATGGAATGCAACAGACGATGGCAACATATACTTTACAGATTCAGATGAGAAAATAGACTTTTTCAACCTTCAGGCATTAGGAAGAAACGCAACAGGCCAGGCTTCACAAAACAATTTTCTCTATGCAGATGTTAATTTGAACATGACAAACTTCAATGACTCAATACAAACCTTATGGGCAATAAACGCGACAACACCTAAAAAAACAACAAACTTCACAATATTCGGAACAACAATAGAAAACGTGCCATACTATAACACATCAAACAATTTTATAACAGGAATATTGTGGGATAAAACAAAAGACACAAACGGGCATTATGACACAACAGACAAAGAAACACTAGTATTTGTTTCAAAAATCCACAGAAACACACAAGGAAAGTATGGAATATATGATTATGAGATAAAAGTTCCAGCATTATTAAGAGCGTACAATCACACAACAACACAAGTAAAAACGTATTTAGAATTATTGTAAAGTGATAAAATTTTATTAGAAAAAAATAAAAAGATTTAAATATAAGATGTGTATTAATGTATTTCAATATACAAAAAGTTGATATTCGTAAAAATTTATAAAAAAAGAAAAAGGGTGATATAACGATGAAGAAATATATTGTTTTATTTAGCCTTTTGTTAATGTCAATAGCATATGCGGCAACAGTCTTTGCTGACCTGAATGGAGCAACAATAACAGCAGGACCAGGAGAAACACAAGCACAACATGCTGCAGGAAGCTATGTAGCACAAGGCGGAAACATAACAATGGTAAACATAACAGGAAAATCACAAACAAGAGTCTGGCAAGGTTTCTACGGAAAAACATCAGGATCACTAACATTAGATGATGCAAGCGGAAACACAATGTACAACTGGACACTGGCAAACAGGTCAGGAATAGTGTTAGTAAGCAGAACAAACGCACTAAACTTCACAAGCATAACAGGAATAACTGACTGCACAGTAGACGAAGACCTGCAAGGATCAAACTACAAAAGAAGCGACAGAGTAAATAAAACATTTACAAGAAATAACTCAATATCCTGGGATGTAGGAGGATACACAATAACAGATGCATGCCAAACATGGACATACAACAGCTCAGGATTCACAAGAGCATTTGAAGAGATAATGGTAAATGTGACAAACGCGTATTCAGCATATGCAACAAAGATACAAAACGACTCAATAGGCTTTAACGGCCAAACAGTAGATTACCAATTAATAGTGCCAGAAACCAAACAAAAAAGCCAAACAACAACATACTACTTTTACGTAGAGTTCACAGGCTAAAGCGATAATTTTTTATTATTTTCTTTTTTCTAAAAAAACATGAAAAAAACAGGGGTATTTTTAATACTAGTCTTATTAACAATATTAACAGCAAATTCAGCAATCTCAGACATAGTACTTTCTAATTCTGCAAACTGGGAAGACGCGTACTCAACAGCACAATACGGAGCACTACAAGGACACACTCCAAAATACCTGATGAGCCAAAAACATACAGACCTGATACTCAATGAACTGCCAAAAGACCAAAAAATACTGGTAGTAGAATCACCAAAAACACCATATGCAAGAAGATACGCAAACAGGCTCAAGAACCTAGGGTATAAAGCAGAAACAATGCTAGGACCTGAAGAAGGCAGTTTAAATTTAGATTTAGCAAAAAGATTAAGAAATATCAAAAACTTCATAATTGTAGATCCAACATACGGGTATTCAGCAATATCAGTAATACCATATGCACAAGCAACAAACTCTTATGTCCTGTTTGCAACAAAAGACACAATAAATGAAGTAACAAAATTTTTGGATTTCAGAAAACCTGACAAGCTGTTGATATATGGAGATCTGGATGAGAAAGTTTTAGAAGAACTAAAAAAATACAGCCCAGAAATCATACACAAAGGCAACAAGTTCAAAGACAACCTAGAAATCGTAGACAGATACCTTCAAATAGCAGGAATCAAACAACCAATACTAACAAGCGGAGAATTCCTAGAAGAAGAAATATTACTAGCAGGAAAAAACCAAGAACCAATAATCTTTGTAGGAAAACATATCACACCAAAATACGTTCTAGATTACATAAAAAAACAAAACTTTAGAGTAACAGTGCTAATAGGAAATGAACTAATAAGCGCGGCAGAAGCAGTCAGAGACGAAACAAACACAAGAGTATTCATAAAATACGCAAAAGGACATGCAGGCGGAGGAGGAGAATTCTACAAGCCAGTAAGAGGCTTAGATGTCTTTAGACTACCATCAACAAAACTAAACCTAATACTAGAAAGCATAAGCTATAACACAAAAACACAACAAGTAGAACTATTACTGCAAAACACAGAAAAACTGAAAACATACCTGACAACATCAATAGGAATAATAGTAGATGGAAAACAAGTACTAACACTAGGAGATGAAAAACCACAAACAATTGGCGGCAATGAAGCAAAAGGATTTGTGTACAAAGCACCAGAACTAATGAATTACTTTGCAGAAAAGAAAAACATCACAGCAGACATATACATACCATATGGAATCACAGATGACAGCTTTGAATACCAAATACTAACCAAAAAACCCCTAGTAACAACACAAGAACTAGGAGGGTGCAAACTGGAAATAAAAGACGCAACATACATCAAAAACATACAAAGATTCAAAATCAGAGTAAAAGGAACACAAGGCTGTTATGCGAGAGCAAGGATACAAGACCTAATAGTAAATGATGAAAAAACAACACCAGAATCAGAAACAAAACAATTAGAAAGCAAGACAACAGAAATATACATCAAACAAAGAATGACAGACGTAGACCTGGCAGACAATCCAAAAATACTAGTAAAAGTCAGATACGGAAAAAGAAAACAAATACTATCACAACTAGCTCAAAAAGAACTAAAACTAAAAGTAATCAGCAAAGAAGGGCTGACAACAATGATACTCCTAGGAATGGGAGCAGTCATAATACTCTTATTGTTACTGTTGCTATTATTGTTATGGAAAAAAAAGAGAAAATAAGCCTAGTCATATTACTGGCAATAAGCATATTAACATATTCTTTGCTAGCACACGCAGTAAAAGATCCTCCAGGCAGTTATGAAGCACAAGGCGGAAACATAACACCAATAAACATGACAACAGTAACACAAACTCAAGTCTGGCAAGGATTTGCAGGACAAATATATTTCATAACACCAACAAGCCCAACAAAGAAGAATGCCACAGGAGGATGGGTGAACGGATCAAACTTCAACCTAACAGTACCATGCACGCCAGTTTCAGTAAGCGGAAACATACTATACAGCAATTCAAGCAATCCACCAATAGGCCTAGTACCCGGAAACCTGACAATACTAGACAATTACGTAACAAAACTCAGCGACTCAGGAACACACACATTCAAAAACCTGACAACTTTTGTAATAGGCGGAGTTACAATAAACAATGTACCAACAACATACACCTTTGTGAACGACACACCACAGAATAAGGTCTTCAGAGAAGGATACCTCAATGATATAAACAACAACATGGTATTTGCAGTCCAAATATATGAAGAAATCTACGGCTATAACTTCACAAAACTAGACTATCAAGCCATACTGCCAACAAGACCAAGAAACACAACAACATACTACATAACAACAGACCTAAAAGTAGTATGCCCACCAACACCATATTTTCCAGGAGGCGGAGGAGGACAACCAGTCTGCATGCCATTATGGAACTGCACACAATGGGGAAAATGCGAAAAAGGAATACAAAAGAGAAACTGCAGCCAAATATACAGGTGTTATCCAATAATAATGCCCCCATTAGTAAGAAAATGCAAATGGGAACAGCCAAAACCAACAATAGAACAGGCGACGCTAATAGAAAAAACAAAAACACAACAATTCAACATAACACTTCCAGAAAAAATAAAAACAATATCAGGAAAAACAAAAATTTTGAATGTTAGAATTGAAAATCCAAGAGCAGAATCAATTGAAAACTTTAATTTAGAACTTTTGGTTCCAGAATCTATTAGAATAGTTAATCCCTTACATTTTAAAACAAGACTTTATGGACAATTTTTTGGAATTAAACCAAGGAGAAATGCAAAAGAACTGGCTGAATGGAAAACACTGACTACCATAATGAAAAGATTGATGCCAAAAACAGCAGAAAATCAGAAAATAAAAATACTGACACCAATAGTCTTTCCACAAACAATTACAGGTTATCTGAAAGCAAAAGCTACAGAAACTCCTATAATTACAAAAACTATGGGTATAGAAGTCGTTGTTCCAGAGTTTGTGATAACAGCAGAAAAAAACAAAAAAAACAAAAACAAAATAGAAATCATAATGCAAGCAGACAACAGAAAACAAGAAAAAAGAGAAGAAACAGTTGAAGTAAACTTCAACAAAGGAAAAAGCACTCTATACACAGAAATTTATAATCTTCAGTTGCCTTCAAATGAAATAAAAATATTTGGGTTTCAGTATGAACTAACAAAAATACCAGACAGCATAACAGCGTGGTATCAAGGAAAAAAATACAAAGCTGAAATAAGATGAGGTGAAACAAAATGTACGTATTTCAAGCAGATATTCCAACAACAATAATCTTTTTATACATTCTTGTAACACAGATAATCATAATAATATTATTAAGAAAGCTATTAAAAAAACAAAAAAAAGAGGATAAAAAATGATAATAGCAGGAGCAAACTTGCCATTGGCAGAAATAATAATTGTGCTGCAAGCAGTTCTGATAATTTGGTTAGTGGTTTTGTTAAAGAGACAAAAGTCAAGCTAGCTTATCAACAGCTAAATTATGCGCTTCAATATAAAACTTAATAAATTTTCTCCAGTCAGCACTCATAGCAATCTTTTGAGCAAAAATTTTATTCTGAGTGACTTCTTTAACAGAAAACTTCGCAAACCTGCACATCATATCTGCCAAAGAATCAACAATCTCCTGCTTTGTCTTCTGAAACCTGGGCAAAACAAAAACACCTGGATAATCAAGGTTTCTCTGTTCTTTCTCAATGATAAACCTTCCAAAACCAGACAAATCAGTAGTCAAACTACTAACACTCAAAGCAGCGGCTTCCAGAGGAGTATAACCCCAAGGCTCATAATAACTAGGAAAAACACCAAGATCAGAACCAATCATGCTTTCGTAATAACTTGTATCAAGCAAACCATCAGCACCAGTCAAATAAATAGGATAAAAAACAACCTTAACAGGGTCATCTTCAAGATTATCAAGGCCTACCTTAAGCAAAGACTGGAAAATAAGATCAGAGTCTTCATTATACAACTTATGCGTGCTTAAAGCAGGCACTCCGCCCCGAAATAAACGATTAATTTTAGGTCTTATTTCTTGAAGAAATTCTAAACCAAAAATAGATTCTTTATTAAAGTCTCTCTTACTAGCCAACAAATACAGCAATCTATTCTGAACATCATCACGAATATCATCAAGGCTGTCTTTAATGTCCAGGAAGTAAGTTTTATTTTGTAACAATTCTGGCCTGATTGCTTTAACATTACCCGGTATCCAAAAAAATGCGACAATAGTTTTGTCAAACTTTTCTTCTTTAAGTTTGTCATTAAGTTTACCTAATGCTTCAATAAAAACATCAACGCCTTTATCACGAAACTCATAACGGCCAGCAATAAAATAAACCAAAAGCTTATCCAAGTCAAACTGATAATAAGGAAAAAAATAGTACATCAAAAAAAGCTTAATCCGATTGTTCAACACCTTATGCTTAACAGCAGCCTCTTCAAAAGAAGGAAACTTAGCAATATCAAGACCATTCAAAACAAGAACCTCAGGCTTTCTGCCAAGAATCTTCTCAGCTTCAATAGAAGTAATTTGGCTGACTGTAGTGAAAACAAAACAATTCTGAGCACACTGTTTTTCAGTCAAATGCTTAGCAAAAACACCAGGACCTAATCTTTTTGCTTCATCATCAGGATCAATGTTTTCCAGTTCTGCGTACAAGTTTCTTTTATCATCCATAGCAATAGTCCTGCCAAGAGAAGTAGCATGAGTAGTGAAAACAGAAGCAATATTAGCCTTAATATGTTTTAAGTAAAGCAAACCAGCCCCAGAAAGCCATTCATGAAAATGAGCAACAATTTTTTTGTTATTAAAAACCTTGCTAATCTCTTCTAACAAACGACCAACTGCAAAAGACCAAATAACAGGCTCATCAAAATCAAAATATTCTGTGTTAAGAGAATCAATCTTAAACCAGTCCCATAGATTCTTCTTGATCTCATTTTTTCTGTTGGTAAAATTAGTAAAGTCAATCAAGATGACCTTAGGATTTCCTTTGATAATCCACTTTCCAAAATGAAGCTCAATACCTTCCTTCTTAAGCACTTCACAAACACCCAAGAAACAATCAGGCGAAACTTCTTCCTCAAAAATACCGTAAATCTTTTTAGGAAAATAAGGGCCGATAAGATAATAATTCTCACCATAATTATCAATCATAGACTGAGCCTTGCTGGTAATAACAGTATAAATACCACCAACCTTATTACAAACCTCCCAAGAACACTCAAAACAAACATCAGCTTTTACTTTCATCATAAACCCTCAAGATAACACATTAAAAAAGATTTCACACTACTCAAAAGTAAAAGAACAAAAAACAATTATTCATAACAACAAAACGCAACATTATCCTTTGGAATAGCATTATCAATGCCAGCAATCAAAGCAAAATCATTAAAAGTTATACACTGCCTTTTCCACCTGGTTTCATAACCTCTTAAACCTAAAGTATAACCCTTGTAAGTCTTTTCAATAGCTGAAATACGCTTAAACTCATTTTTTAGAGCATCATTAGAAGGAGAAGTTTTAATCTGCTTTTCTAAAGCAATCCTTTTTTTAGTTAAAACATCTGCTAAATCACTGCAAGAATAACCAGAATCAAACTGAACAGCCTTGCCAGCAAAAGCCCTGGAAGAATCATAACTTATGCCTTTAATAGCTCCACCATAACTCTTAGCCTCAAAATAAAAACCTCCAGTATGAGAATTACCTGTAAAAGCAATAACAAAACAAAGAACAATAACAACCCCGACAATTTCAAAAAACATAAAAGGGTCTTTTTTTCCTGACATAAAATCACCTCTTAACAAAAAAGAAAATACAGACAAAGTATATAAAAGTTATGCCAAAAAGATATCTAAAAAGAAACGACAGTTATAAGGTTTTATCAAAGAATAGCAGAAAAAACAAAGAATCCTAAAACAAAAGAAATAACTACACTTAAAACATAAAGAAATTCAGTTTCAGACATTTTAAACATTATAAAAAAAGAAAAAAAATATTTATTTAAACAACAGGTCCAGTGTTCCATTCAGTGTTTTTACAGCAAGCAAAGTCACCTGTTTGTTGCAAGTCATCAACAATACCAGTGTACAATGCATAACCTGGATTGTTCTCGTTAACTATTGTTCCGACAACTGCAGGCAAGTCAGATAATTTAATGCAGTTTTCTGGGCCATATTGATTGTAGTATTGGTTCAGACTTGCTGGTTGTGTAAACTGTGTCAAGTAATCTCCAAATGCTTGCACTTGAGGATCTGTGCTTGCACTCATTGCAATGCCAAGTCCAGCACAAGATGTCTGAGCACTCGGAACCTGTGAAGAGTCTCTTGCATAACTTAATCCAACTGAAGTGCTTGTTTTACCACCATAGTCTCCGTATGTTTGGGATTGACCCAAAGATGCTCCTTTACCAGTTGAACCTGTTGCTGAAAACTGCAAGTTACCGAATTGACTGTTAGCATAGTTTCTGTCCCACGCTTTTCCAGAATATGCTCTTGCATAAGGCTCCATAATTCCTTTAATAGCTCCGCCATATTCTTTTGCTCCAACATAATATTCGCCTGTTGCACCTTTGCGAGCCCCTGTAAACAGCAGTACGAGACCGACGATGGCAATCACCGCAACTATACCAAGGATTACCAACGCAATGCTTTTACTTTCTTCTGCCACAACATATCACCTCGTTTAAAATAGTTTTTTATTATTTCTTGAATGATTAAGCATGTTCTTATTTAAAAATGTTTCGTTTTGTCAGAACGATTTAAACGTTCAACAGCAAAACAAAAAAATAAAAACAAAGTAAAAAAATTCTTAAACAGTATTTCCTCTTGATGCTTCCCATTGCGCTTTCCTAATGCGGACCGGACTGTCCCTTGACTTAATATAACTAGGTATTCTTTCAACAGAATAACGCTCAGGCAAAGCTTGCTTGGTTGTTATGCCAACCTGGATAAGACCGCTGCCTTCATGGGCCTCATAAATTCCTTTTTCAACTCCTCTTGTCTGACGAAAAAAAATATAAGGCTGATCAGCATTCCTAGCTCCACCATAAATCTTTTGAGCATAAGCACCTGTTGCTCTATTATTATCAACAAATAAAAAAACAACAGCAATAACAGCAATCACACCTACTATACCCAAAACCAAAACAGCTAAATTTTCTTTTTCTTTCATGTTACACCTCTTTTTCAACATCTCCAACTTTTTCACTTGGCTTGTAAAAATAGCCGCCAAGATTTGGATTGTAAACAACAAGCTTACCTTGATTCTTCAAAGCAGCAGCTTCTCTGAGTGGTAAAGGCCCAATCATATCTTCTGTTTCCAAATAAGAAGGAACCTGAGCTAAAGCAGCAGGGTAATTACCAAAATGTTTAGCCTGAATAGCTTTTCCAACAAGACCCTGATCAGGAACATACTTGTAAATCATTTTAGTAGGGCCTAACTTTTCATAAGGTGCATAAACTTCACCAGGATATTCATGATAAAACTTTTTAGCACCACCACTGTAAACCTTAGGGATTTCGTAAGAACTAAGACCTGCAGCTTTTTTACCCTGGACAAACATCATAACAAGCCCAATAACAGCAACAACAGCAATCACGCCTAACACAAGCATAGCAGAGTTTTTATTTTCCATTTTAAATCACCTCTATAAAAATTTTATTTTAAAAGTTTTATTTTATTGGATTGTAAAAATAACCTCCTTTTTCTCTGATATAAACAACTTTATAACCAGCTTTAATCTTTTGCATTGCATCAAACTCAGAAATAGGACCAGCCAAATTGTTTGTCTTTTTGCTGACAATATCCTGAGCAGCAGATTTCTTTTGCGCATAAGGGTTAAAAGAAGACCCCTCTAAGATATATCTTTGATGACGCAAATACTTCTTAATAGCACCCCCGTAAACTTTAGGCTGAGAAGATCCATACCAAAGATAACCCATACCTGCTGCTTTATTATAGCTTGAAAAACTCAAAATTAATCCAAAAATCGCAGTAAACGCAAAAACAATAAAAACCAATGCAATAATATTTTTATTTTCCATTTCACACCTCGTCTTTCAAATCTTTTAATTCTTTAAGCCAAAACTCATACAGCCTAACTTTTTTAGGTCTCTGAGAACTGTAAACATAACTAGGAATTTTTTTAAGGCTTCTCTTAATGTGAGAGGGTCTGCCTTTGATTGATTTAACACTAATAAGTCCGCTTTTATGTCTTTCATAAACAGGAATAACAGCACCCCTTCCTTTAAGATAAGGATAAGGAGAATCTGAATAACTTTGAACAGAAAAACTTGCAGAATAAAGACCAGCTACATTATTTCCCTGAGCAAATAACAAAGCAAAGCCAAAAAGCGCAACAACAATGACAATGCTGAAAACAATCACTGCAATAATTTTAAGTTCTTCCATTTTGCTCAAAAAAAAGAGATAAAAAATAAAAATTAAACAGTGCTTGAAACCAAGGAGTCGCACCAATATGACCCTGTTTGAGGATTTTGGCCGCATCTGTAGCGTTTTAACTTAACTACTTGGTCACCAATCCTTTTAGTCACATAAAGACTGTTAAGATGTTCATATTCCTGCACACTAAGACCGCTTAAACGATGCGAACCACCGCCAAGCTGGTAAGTGAATGTCTGAGCTGGGCTATAAGGACCCTGACCTTGCCAACCTAAAGTAGGGCTAGAAGGAGACATACCCTGATAATTAACTTCCTGAGTAGGCACAACACCTGTTCGCAAATTACCTTCATAAATATTAGCTGGAGCACCACGACCAGTGTAATGAGGGTAAGGATTACCTTCTAAGTTGGTATAGATTTTAGCCCAGCCATAAGCACCTGTAGCTTTTTTGTTCTGAGCGAACATCATAACTAAACCAACAACAGCAATAACAGCAATCACACCTAACACAAGCAAAGCCGTGTTTTTACTTCTTTTTTCATCCATTCATATCACCTCAAAAAAGTGTTCTACCAATTTTTGAACATTCCATATTACCAAGTAAAATACATTTTTTCCGGGC
>Ga0164318_10003200_pt1 | contig 15451 bp, 13 predicted proteins | sample GuaBasSedimGuay9_FD_113734 | JGI IMG/M metagenome (GOLD analysis project Ga0164318, IMG submission 113734) | Subseafloor sediment microbial communities from Guaymas Basin, Gulf of California, Mexico - Guay9, Core 4571-4, 0-3 cm | ecosystem: Environmental > Aquatic > Marine > Hydrothermal vents...
ATAAGTTTGCAATTTTATGATGTCCCCCTGCACTGTAGATTGAAACGTTCACCTCGACGCGGCAAGTTGCTCCTGCGGTTTGTTTTAAGTCAGATCGTTCCAATTTATGGCACAGGGAAACGCCTAAATTTTGCAAATCTATTACGTTTGAGTATATAATATTTTTAGAAATATTGTGGACAGTAAATTTAATTAAGAAAGGGATAAGTATGATGAAATATAAAGGATTTTCATTAGTGGAAATTATGGTTGTTGTAGGGATTATTGCTTTATTAACCGCTATCGCAGTGCCGAATGCTTTGAGGGCAAGGTTAAACGCTAATGAATCTGCGGCAAAATCTACTTTAAAAACTATTGCTATAGCTTGTGAAAGTTATCGTGCAAGTCAGGCTGTTCCAGCATATCCCGCAAATTCTGCGGCTTTAACCGGAGCAACTCCTGCATATATTGATGCTTCAGTTTTTGTTGCCGGCGGCAAGCAGGGGTATGTTTTTGTTTATACATATGTTGGCGCAAGTAATTTTGTCTGCAGCGCGCATCCTATTAGCGCAAATATTACAGGTTCTAATCGATTCGCGGTTAATGAAAGCGGAGTTTTAAGGTCTGATGGGGGTGCTAGTGCAGTAACGACTGAAGCAAATTATGCGGGGATGAAAATTATTGATTATTAAATTTGAGTATATGTTAAAATGATAAATTTATGGTGTCCCAGCTTCAGTTACCGATTACGTATCTTATCTTAAAGTTGTTGACAAATAGTATTTGTTATTGGTATACTTAAAAAATCAGGTTTGCAAACTTGATGCGAATAAATATATATGCTAATCGGGGAGCGTATATTAATACATTAAACGGAGTTTTAGGCATATGACAAGGAAGTTCCAGCCGCATAGTATAATAAACTTATCTTTTTCGAATAAATTTTTGCAAGTATTTTTAGATATGAAAAGTGTCCGATGAATTTTTGTCGTTCACAGAGGATATTTTTTTGTAAACTTTAATGAATTTACGAAATATACGATGAAAAATATTAATGGTTTAAAAATGAAATGCAAAAATGTGTCCGTTATTGATTTTGAGATACTAATTTCTGAGGTCGTAATTAATGGATAGCGTAATTATTGTATTAGTAAGTTTATGTACAATCTATTTAGCAGTTTTTTGGTATTTTAATCATATTTTAGGCCTTACTTTATTCATTGGATGTTTACCTTTTTTATCTTTATCAATTTATACGCGTAAAAATTTTGTAAGGATACAGAAAGAATTAGTGCAGGTTAGAGTTATATTTAAAAAGCAAAAAGCGGCTTTGGAAACAACAATGAGCAAAAGCAGGCATATATTAGAACAACAGACGCAGCAAATCGAGCGTTTTAGTGAAAATCTTTCTGCTGCAATGAGTAAAGACGAATTATTGCATTTAATAGTTGATTTATTCCTTAAGGTTACATCTTCCCGTATGGGGCAAAGCAAATGTTTTCTTTTAACTCATGATCCTGTAGTTAATGAATTTTGTTATGAATTTGGAGCTAATTTTGACAGAAACAATTTGAGTATGATGAGATTTAGTGCTAAAGATGGGCTGCTTGGCAACGTGTTTGTAACAAAGACGATTTATACCTACATAAGTGATATTTTTAGCGCGGATTCTCAGATAATGTATTTTTTAAATAAAGATCAGGATGTATATGCTTCAGGGTTAGGCTCAATAGCGCTGCTTCCTTTAACTTTAGAGAATAGAGTTTGGGGCATTGTAGTGGTCTTTTGCCATGAACATATTGCTTCGCGGATTAAAAAAGAAAATACATTCTTTCGAGTGTTGCTTGCGCAGGCATCAATTGCTCTTGGTAACGCGATACATCGCGGCTTAGCTTCTGTAGATAAGCTGACACAATTATATAACCGTGTTTTTTTGCAGAAAAGGATGCAGGAAGAAATGGAATTTTGCCGCAGGCAGTTGTTGCCTTTAAGTGTATTAATGATTGATATAGATAATTTTAAAGAAATCAACGATAGTTATGGCCACCAGGAAGGGGATATTGTATTAAAAAAAATTGCTCAGATCTTAAACAAAGGTGTACGTTTGACAGATATATGTGCTAGATATGGCGGGGATGAATTTGTAGTTGTTTTGCCAGGGATGTTTGAGTCTGCGCATGATCCTCTTTCAATTGGAGAGAGATTACGTGCTGCTGTGGAATTAGAGGATTTTATCATTTCGGATTCTAACCATATAAAAAGTACGGTGAGTATTGGGATAATGGCAGTTAAGTATCCGGAGAATAAAGAGTTAAATTCAGATGAGTTGATGAAAAAGGCTGATGTTATGCTTTATAAAGCAAAACAGGAAGGTAAAAATAAGGTTTGCTATTTTGTCGATGTTTAGATATTACAATAAATTTGTAAGTATAGAAATTGGCGATGGGTTGGTAAAGGCAATGTATATTATGTCTAATGCCAAAGAGAGCAGGTTAATTGATTTTGCAATGATTGCGGTGAATTTTAGGCAGGGCAGAAATGGTATTGTTAAAGCGATTAAAGATGTTTTACAAAAAATGCAGATAAATAGTAAAAAAGTACGGATAAATATTTGTGTTTCAGGCGAGTCTGTTGTGGTACGTGATATTCGCTGGCCCCAGATGAATGATATAGAGATCAGAAAAGCATTAAGATTTGAAGTTGAACGACAGGTTAATTGTAAGATAGAGGATGTTGTTTTTGACTACTATTCTGTGTTGGATGAACAGATTGATGAAACGAAAACCAGGCTTGTACTTGTAGCAGCTAAGAAAAATTTAATTGAAAATTATATAGGGTTGTTATCTTTAGCGGGATACAGAACTAAATTAGTTGAGGTAGATACGTTTAGCTTATTAAATTGTTTTTATTTAAATGCTCCTGAAAATGTTTTGACAAAAACTATAACTGTTCTTAACGTAGGGATGGAAGTTACGAATATTGATATTATTAAAGGTAAAATTGTTGGGTTAACAAAAGATGCTTTTGTTGCCTGGGGCAATTTGATTGATGCTTTGCCTAAAGATGTTGTGCTTGATTTTAATAATATTAGCGCATTGAAAGGTATAAATGGGAGTAATGATATTTATGACCTGTGCATTTTTATCGTAAATGCTTTATTCAATCAAGTGCGTAGAGCTATTGAATTTTATGAAAATCAGAATTCGGAAGATTCTGTAGAAGCAATTTTTTTGTGCGGCAGGATAGCAATGTTTAAAAATTTAGATAAATATTTACAGAATTTGCTTGGTTTAAAAGTGACGATTTGGAATCCTATCGCGAAACTTAAATATAATCCTAAGTTAGTCAAAAAAGAAATATTGCAGAAAAATGCGTTAATGCTTGCTATTTGTACTGGTTTGGCATGCCATCGTTATTTTAAAATTAATTTGTCCCCTGTAAATAAAAAGATAAAAGAAAGTGCTATTATTGGTATTTTTTCCAAAAATAGAAAGTTGTTCTTATCTGCAGCAGCTGTTTGTGTTTTTTTATTTGCGTTATGGTTGTTATTGTTTATTCATGTGCAGATAAAGAAGGCAGATGAAATTTCACTTAAAACAAAAAGTTTGCGGTTGCAGAAAATTTCCGCGGAGCTTAATGAGTTAAATTCTGTTAGAGAAATTTTAGGTGAAAATGTTCAAATATTCAGCAAGGTGTTTTTACATAAAATTTACTGGAGCAAAAAATTATATGAAATAAATAAATTTATGCCTCAAGATATTTGGCTGACAGATTTATATCTTAATAATGTAAGCGCTGGACATGAGAAAGGAAATCCCGCAGTTGCGGCAAACAGTTTGCAAAAAGTAATGACATTGGTGATAAAAGGGAAGGTGTATTGTGAAAATAATGATAAGATGCTTTCAGTAATTAACCAGCTTGTTACTAATTTGAAAGATGTTCCTTCGTTCAGCAATGATTTTAGTAAGATTGCATTAATCAGGTCTTCCCGGGAATTAATCGGGGAGTCTTTTGTAATGTGTTTTGAAATACAATGTTTATTTAAATAAATGATTTTTTTACGAGTTCCCTTGCAGAATATATAGTAGTAGTTTTCTTTTTAATTTATTTAGTTGCAAATGATTATAAAAAAAAGATTTTTGTCATTCCCGTAATTTTTTAGCGGGAATCTAATTCAAATTTTTATTTTAAATATTCAGGATAGGCGGGGTAATTGATGAATAATTTGGCTGTACATAAAAATCAGGCGCAGATGATTTTTATAATTAGTATGGTTATGCTTGGTTCATTCTATTTTATATTTTTATTCAGTCCGTTATTAAAAGAATTTTTGCAATACGATACGTCTGTAAAACAGTTAAAGCTTAAACTGCAAACAGTAGAGTCTGTGGTTAAAAACAGAGATAGGTTATTAACAGAAATAGAAGCTATCAAGAAACAAATCACTGAGTATGAGAATAGGCTCCCTCGTGAAATCAATCGTCCGCAGATTTTAAAGGAGATTATTGCAATGGGAAGTTCTAATGATATAACGTTTGTTTCTATAGCGCCGCAGGAAATAAGGAAGGTTAATTTCTTAGGGGATAATAAATTTTATTTTGTAGCTCCAATACGTTTAAAACTAAAAGCTGGGTATAGTAATTTAGGCATATTTATCAATAACATTGAAAATTTTAAGCATGTTATGCGGATTGATAATTTGTCTATATCCGCGGATAGCGGAAATATCGAAAAACATAATATTGATTTAGAGATAAGCAGCTTTGCGTTAAATGAGTACGCGGGAGAAATTGATGGATAGAATTATTAAGATATTTTTAATGGTTGTAATGATATTGTTATCTACGCAGGGTTCTATATGTTTTTTATTTGCAGTTGATGTCGGTTCTGGTACTAAAAAGGATTTATTTGTTTATATTAAAGAGGATATACGTGATCCGTTTATTCCTTTATTAGATAATAGCAGTGGAGAGAAAATTGTTGGATTGTCGAGTAAAGATACAATGCAAATAAAATTAAGAGGAATAGTTTTGAATGGAATTTTATGGGATCAGGATAAACCGTTGGTTTTGATAAACAATAAAATTTATAAATTAGGTGATCTGGTTAATGATTTAAAAATTGAGTCTATTGATGCTGATGCTGTTGTTTTTAGTTATCAGGGATTGCAACAAAAAGTTTCTTTTGTTGTAGAGTATGACCAGTAAAATTGAAGGAGGATTTGATGAAAATGTTAGAGGAAATTTTGTTGTGGATATTAAAAAGGATGGCTTTGTTTTATTTTGTTTGTATCGTTGGTGCTATGGCTGCGAATAATTGCCCAGCGCAAGATGAAAGTGTCCCTGCTGTGTCATTGCCTGAGAATAATCACTCTAAGATTGTATCCTTAAATTTTAGGGATACTGACTTGAGAGAGGTGTTAAATATTTTGGCGTATAAGGGGGGAGTGAACATCCTTGCGGGGGAAGATGTCGATGTCAGAATTAATGTGAATTTAAAAGATGTTTATTGGGAAAAAGCATTAGACGTAATTCTAAAAACTTATAATTTTACTTATAAAAAAGAAGGCGAACTAATCAGAGTTTTAAGCTTACAGAGGGCATTAGATGAAGAGAATAAAATGCCTTTGCAAACAAAAATCATTCCGCTTAATTTTGCTAATGTTGAAAATCTTAGAATGTCTTTGAGTAAAGTGTTAAGCCGTCGTGGGAGCATAAATATTGATGCGCGTACTAATTCTTTGATTGTTACTGATATTCCTGACATTATAAATACAGTCGCAAAAGCGGCTGACGATCTTGATACACATACTCCTCAGGTGTTAATTGAAGCGATGATGGTTGATGTAAAGGTTACTGATGAAGATAAATGGGGGAGTTTGTTAACAATTCTTGACAGGAGTACCAGTAATTTATATAACCATAATTTGGCTAATACTGGCAGCACAGGAACTTTTTCTTTCGCATCGGTTTTTGATGGTTTAGATATTAATGGGATAATTGACATCTGGCAGCATCAGAATAAAGCTCAGATTTTGGCTAATCCTAAAGTTTTGACATTAGACCATCAACTGGCAAGGATAGAAATAATTGAGGAAATCCCTTACTATGAAACAGTTGATTCCGGTTCGGGCACAACAACAAATGTAAAATTTAAGCAAGCAGGTGTGAAGCTTTTTGTTACCCCCCATATTACTTCAGAAGATTATATTTCAATGAATGTAATGCCTGAGCAGAGTTTTAAGTCTGACGAAGCATTAGGCCAGCCGATTATTGATACACGCAGGGCAGAGACAAATCTTTTGGTCAAGGATGGCCAGACAATTGTTATTGGTGGCTTAAGAAAAATGAATTATACCGATCTTTATGACAAGATTCCTCTTTTGGGAGATATTCCGTTTTTGGGACTTTTCTTTAAGAAAAAAGTTGTAACTAAAGTAGAAACAGAATTAGTGCTTTTTATTACTCCGCATATAATCAGCGAGCCTTTAATGTCTGATCAAGATCTTAAAAAATTTGAACAATTGGAAAATATAGAGTCCTTAAAGATAGATGACCGGACAGAAAAAGAAAGGTTTGATGATTTGCTAAAAACATTGAAAGGTAAACTTAAGGCTAGAAAGATTGCTGAATTTGAAGCTTTTAAATATGTACGGGAACAAAACAATGAACAAAATAAAAAAGCTATTGAGCAGGACGATTTGTCAAAAGTAAAAGGTAGTGCGAAAAAAAATATTCCTTCTGCAAAAAAAAATCTTGTCATAGAAGCAGCAAAACAAAAAAAAAGTACATCTGTAAAAAAAGAAGCGGTTGTAGATAGCAGTGATTTAAAAGAGATAAAGGCAAAAAACGTGGAAGAAACTCCTGTTTTAAAACAGAAAAAATATAATTTTTCTGTAGGAAAACAGACGCGTAAAATGGAAATTGAAGCTTCAGGCCTAAGACAAGCTCTGGATAAGATGTAACCAGATTTTTTGCAAAATATAGATTTTCTGCCGGAAGCAGGCAGGTTCGCTAAAAGATTGTGGGAATGACATTGCAATGGCATTTTATTGGTATTCTTTATTTGTTATCCTCTCTTTTTTGTCATTCCCTGCAAGCAGGGAATCTAATTTATTTAATTTATAATAATGGTACTGGCATGCGCGCCTGTCCGGCTATGCTGGGTACTCTACGGGATATTTGAATAGTTTGTGGACTTGCTGAGTATATACTCAAACGTAATAGGTTTGTAGTTTTATGACGTTCCCCTCACACTGCATCTTGAAATGTTCTTCATTCGCCAAACCTCAACGCAACGAGTTGCGTCTGCGGTTTGTCTTAAGTCAGAATGTTCCAATCTATGGCACAGGGAAACGCCTAAATTTTACAAATCTATTACGTTTGAGTCTAGATTATGGAAAGGATTAAATATGAGTGATAAACTTGAGAAATTGACTAAACAAATTTATGATGAAGGCGTGGATAAGGCTAAGCAAGAAGCAGAAAAAATTATTGCATCAGCGCAAGATGAAAAAAAGAAGATTTTACGCCTGGCGCGTAAAGAAGCGGAAGATATAATTTCAGTCGCGAATCAGAATGCCAGTGATTTAAAAAATCGCATTGAGTCAGAACTGAGAATGACAGCGCAGCAGTCTATTGCATTACTTAGACAAAATATTACAGAGTTAATTTGTGTTAAAGCTGCTGAATCTTCAACAGAAAAATTTATGGATAATCCTGAATTTTTAGGCAGGGTTATGGAGGCAGCAATGAAAGAATGGGCAACTTCCGGATGCAGAGGCGGACAGGATTTCTATCTTAATTTACCTGAGCGTATGCGTGATGACTTACAGAATTATTTTTTTGGCAAAGTGAGACAGCAGTTGAGTGAAAGGGTAAAAGTCGAATTTGATGAAAAAATTGGAAGCGGATTTGTAATTTCGCCTCAAGATGGTAGTTATAGAATTGGTTTTACTGAAGATGATTTTAGCGCTTTGATTTTATATTTTTTAAGACCGCGGGTTAAAAAATTTTTATTTGGAAAATAAAATATTATGGTAAAACAGTATTATTATTTAATTGCTTCTTTGCCTGAATTACGGTTGGATGATTATAAGGAGCCGTATCGGGTTTGGGAGTTCAAAGCAGAGCTTTTTGAAAATTTGGTTCCCCAACATTATCAATATATTAAAGATATGCTTTTTGGTTATGATATTGCAAATATGGCAGATGTGCTCTTGGATATAGATGATCCGTGGACAAGACAGAAGGGCAGGTGGGAATTTACTCAGTTAAGAGAAAAATTAAACACAAAAGATTGTGAATTTGCTGATTACATTACCAATGTAGTGGCAGAGGCCAGAGATAAGAAAAAATCAAATATTCCTCTGAGCAGGCAGGAAGTAGAGGATGAATTGTTCTCAGGGTTCTACCGGATGATGATTACGCATAAAAATTTTTTTATTCGTGAATATTTTAAATTTGGCCTTGATTTACGCAATATTTTAGCTGCGTTAAATAAAAGAAAGTTTGGTTTAGAGAGAGTTAAATTTATTGATATTGAGAAAGATGAAGTTGTTTATAATTTACAGACATCTAACGCAGCTGATTTCGGGCTTTCCAGAAAATTTATTTTTATGCCTGAATTGATTGATATTTTTGCTAAAGAAGAGCTTGTTGAAATGGAGAAATATATTGATCATCTTCGCTGGCAGAAAATAGATGAAATTAATATTTTTAGTTATTTTGATGTAGATGTTCTTTTAGGGTATTTGTTAAAATTAATGTTAGTTGAACGCTGGATTAATTTAGATACTCATAAGGGCAGAGAGGTTTTTGAGCAAATAACAAAAGTAGAAGTTCTATAAGAAAAGTATTCGGAGGACATATGGCGACAAAAGGGCAAATAGTGGGGGTAGTGTCAAATTTGGTAACTATAGAGGTTGATGGGCCGGTAAGCCAGAATGAAATTTGTTATATTGCGTTAGATGATGTGAAGTTAAAAGCAGAGGTTATTAAGATTCAGGGTAAATATGCTTTTGCTCAGGTCTTTGAAAGTACACGCGGATTAAAAGTTGGCTCCTTTGTTGAGTTTACTACTCATATGTTGGAAATTGAGCTGGGGCCTGGTATTTTATCCCAAAAATATGACGGGCTGCAAAATGATTTAGAAGCAATGAATGGCTTGTTTCTAAAACGCGGTGAAATTACCAGCGCATTTTCTCATAGCAAAAAATGGGAGTTTACTCCTTTGCTAAAAGCAGGAGATAAAGTAAGGGCAGGAGATTGGCTTGGGGAAGTGATTGAGGGTTGGTTAAAACATAAAATTATGGTGCCCTTTGTTTTGGAAGGTACCTGGGTAATTGAGTCTATAGTGGCTGCTGGTAGTTACACAGTTAAAGAAAAAATAGCGGTTTTAAAAAATTCTAAAGGCAAAGTAGAACAGATAACAATGTCTCAATATTGTCCGGTAAAAATTCCTATACATGCGTATCAGAACAAACCCATAGCATTTAAACCATTAGAAACTGGAGTGCGGCTTATTGATACAATTAATCCGATTGTGGAAGGCGGAACGGCATTTATTCCAGGGCCTTTTGGCTGTGGAAAAACAGTGTTACAGCATCTTATTGCTGCTAATGCTGATGTTGATCTGGTAATTATTACCGCGTGCGGAGAGCGCGCAAATGAAGTTGTTGAGATATTTAAAGAATATCCTGAATTAGATGATCCGCGTACAGGCAGAAAATTAATGGAACGCACAATTATTATCTGTAATACTTCAAATATGCCTGTTGCCGCGCGTGAAGCTTCAGTATATACAGCAATGACTATTGCTGAATACTATCGTCAGATGGGATTAAAAATTTTATTGCTTGCGGATTCTACTTCGCGTTGGGCGCAAGCTTTAAGAGAAATGTCTAATAGAATGGAAGAATTACCAGGCCCTGATGCTTTTCCTATGGATTTGCCGGCAGTTGTGGCTAATTTTTATTCTCGTGCGGGGCTTGTGGAATTATTTAATGGAGATTTTGGTTCAGTAACTTTTATTGGTACAGTAAGCCCTGCAGGCGGTAATTTAAAAGAGCCTGTTACAGAGTCAACAAAAAAAGTAGCGCGTTGTTTTCATGCGCTGTCCCAGCAAAGGGCCGATAGTAAGAGGTATCCGGCAATTGATGCGATTGAAAGTTATTCTAAATATTTAGAATATAAAGAAGTGCAGGAATATATGCAGGCAAATTTTGAGCCGCATTGGGTGGAAAAAATTGCTTATATAAAGAATGTTTTATTACGCGGTAAAGAAGCGTATGAACAGATTAATATTTTAGGTGACGATAGTGTGCCTGTAGAATATCATCAAAGATATTGGAAATCAGAATTGGTTGATTTTGGTTTTTTGCAGCAGGACGCTTTTGACAAAATAGATAAAGCTACAAATATGCAGAGACAGAGGTATATGCTGGATTTGCTGCATAAAATTTGCATATCAGAATTTGACTTTACAGGGTTTGCTGAGGTTAATCCGTACTTTAAAAAAATGATTAACCAGATCAGGCAAATGAATTATTCAGAGTTTCAGCAGAAAAAATTTAAGGGATTTGAAGATGAATTGCAAAGCATATTAATGGAAAGGAAAAAGACATGATGCATCAAGCTTCAGCCTTTACAACAGTTTATACAAAAATTGAACAAATTACTAAAGCTACTTGTTCTCTAAGGGCAAAAAATGTGATGAATGAAGAAATGGCTATCATTGACGGCCGTGCTGCCCAGGTAGTAAAAATGCAGGGAGACCTTGTTACTTTACAGATATTTTCAGGCACACAAGGGATTGCTACTGATGTTGATGTAATTTTTTTAGGGGAGCCGCCAACTTTAAAGGTAGGGCCGGATTTATGCGGTAGATTCTTTAACGCGTATAGCCAGCCCATTGATGGAGGCCCTGAACTTGAGGGGAAAAAAGTACCTATTGGCGGCCCGAGTGTTAATCCTGTGCGCAGGCAGCAGCCTTCAGAATTAATCAGCACAGGTATTGCCGGGATTGATTTAAATAATACTCTTGTTTCCGGACAGAAAATACCTTTTTTCGCGGATCCAAACGAGCCTTTTAATCAGGTTATGGCGAGTGTTGCTTTACGCGCAGGAGCAGACAGAATTATCCTTGGAGGAATGGGGCTTTCTAATGATGATTATCTTTATTACCGCCGTACATTTGAGGACGCGGGGGTGCTTGAGAAAATAACTTGTTTTGTTAATACTAATGATGATTCCCCGGTAGAAAGGCTGTTAATTCCTGATATGGCATTAACTGCTGCAGAATACTTTGCGGTAGAGAAAAAAGAAGATGTTTTAGTACTTTTAACTGATATGACTTTGTTTTGCGACGCGTTGAGTATTGTTTCCAACAGAATGGACCAGATTCCTTCTAAGGATAGTATGCCTGGTTCTCTTTACAGTGATCTTGCTAAAATTTATGAAAAAGCTGTACAGTTTGAAAAAGGTTCAATTACAATTATTGCTGTAACAACATTAAGCGGCGGTGATATTACGCATGCTATTCCTGATAATACTGGTTATATTACTGAAGGACAGTTGTTTTTACGTAAGGATACAGATATTTCAAAAATTATTGTTGACCCGTTCCGCAGTTTGTCGCGTTTAAAACAATTGGTTATAGGTAAGCGCACAAGAGAAGACCACCCGCAGGTAATGAATGCTGGGGTAAGGCTTTATGCAGATGCTGCATACGCGAAAACAAAACAGCAAAATGGGTTTGATTTAACTGATTATGATCAAAGAACATTAAAATTTGCTTTTGATTATGCTCAAAAATTGTTAGCAATAGATATTAATATTGATATTGATTTAATGTTAGATACATCGTGGAAATTATTTGCTAAATATTTTAGTAAAGATGAAATTGGCATTAAAAAAGAATTAATGGATAAATACTGGCATAAAGAGGACGAATAGCGATTAAGAAATAACAAACTATGGCAAAAATACAATATAATAAGACTTGTTTACTGGAGATAAATAAAAATTTAAAAATCCGTAAAAATGCTCTGCCTGTTTTGCAAAGTAAAGAGGCTGCTTTACGTGCGGAATCAAAACGTATTCGCGTCCGGATAAAAGAGATGGACGAGAAAATAGCGTTAATGGTAGAAGAATTTTCTGCTATGCAGCGTTTATGGGCTGAATTTCCTCCTCATATTTTAAAATTTAAAAAAGTAAATTTTGTTAAAAAGAAAATTGCCAGTGTAGATATTTTAGTAGTTGAAAACGTGATTTTCGAGGAGCAGGAGTTTAGTTTGTTTGCTTATCCTGCCTGGTTTTTACAGGGGATAGAGTTATTGAAACGTGTAATTCATTTAAAAATTGTCAGGATAACTGAAGAAAAAATTTTGGAAAGTATAGATTATGCGCGCAGAAAGACTACACAAAAAGTCAATTTATATGAAAAAGTCCAGATTCCTTTTTTTGAAGAAGCTATTTTAAAAATAAAACGTTTTTTAGAAGATCAGGATAATTTATCTAAAGCTTCACAAAAAGTAATTAAAAAACGTATGGAGGCATTAACTGTATGATTGTGCCAATGGAAAAGGTCACCGCTTTAATTTTTCATAAGAAAAAAGAATCTTTTTTGCATAGTTTGCAAAAAGTAGGTGTTGTGCATATTAGCTTAGATAAAAAATTAAGCTCAGATGAAGATATTAAAAACAGGGAACAATGCATACAGCGTTGTGAGAATTTTTTAAAGTCAGCGGTAAAAATAAAAAATAAAAAAGAGATAAAAAGTACTGTTAGTGCTGATGAAAAAGAGAAAAAAGAGGCATTTTCTTATGTTGAGGCTTATGAGAAAGCTAAAGAGAATTTTCATCAGCTTGCTGAGCAAATTGAAAAATTAGAACGCCAATTGCGTAATATTGCTCCGTGGGGGAATTTTGATTTTAATTTAATTAAAAAATTATCAGATTCAGGGATAAATATTCGTTTTTTTATTGTGCCGATTAAAAAGTTTTCTGCTTGTGTAAATGAGCAGATTTATTATCAGGAAATATCTAGGGATAAGACGTATATTTACTTTGTTGTTTTTGAAAAAAATGATCCTGTAACACTTGATTGTGATGAGTTTTTCTACCCAGAGACTGATAAAGGTAAATTACAGGCAGAATATAATACTTTATTAGAAGAAAAGAAAAAGATAGAGTCTTTACAAATAGAAATTTTATCTAATATCGATCAGGTAAAAGAATATTTGCATATTCAGCAGACAGAATATGCTTTTTTGTTAATTAGCAATGGTTTAAATTCAGAAGTGGAAAACAAACTCTACATTGTACATGGTTGGCTGCCTCGTTCTATGCATAGAGAAGTAGAAGAATTTTTAGACAAAAATGATATTTATTCGTATTTTTCTAAACCTCAGCAAGATGAGAGGCCTCCAATTTTATTAAAGAACAATCGTTTCTCCAAATTATTTGAGCCGATTACGCGTTTATTTGATTTGCCGAAGTATTCAGAATTAGATTTAACCGTATTTTTTGCGCCATTTTTTGCTTTATTTTTTGGTTTTTGCCTTGGCGACGCAGGGTATGGGCTGATAATTTTGCTTATATCTATTGGCTTGCGTAATAAAGTTTCCGCTGAGAAAAAATCAATTTTGAGTTTGTTGTCATTTTTAGGGTTAGCCACTTTTTTGGTTGGTATGATTAGCGGTACTTTGTTTGGGATTGATGTTATGAAATCAAATTTAGAGCCGTTAAAAAAAATTGTGCTTTTTGATCAGAATGGATTATTTAACGCAGCATTAATTTTAGGTTGTATTCAGATATTTTTTGGATTGTTTTTAAAGACAATTAACCGAATTCGCCAATATGGATTTTTAGCGGGGTTATCTACTTTGGGCTGGATAATTATGCTTTCAGGCTTAATCGGGTTGGTTGCTTTCAAGCAAAGCATTTGGGCGGTATATTTTGGCATAGCTTTAATTTTGTTATTTAATGATTTAAAAGCAAATATATTTTTGCGTATTGGCAAAGGTATTTGGGAGTTGTATGGGATTACCGGAGTTTTTGGAGATTTATTAAGTTATATTAGATTATTTGCTTTAAGCATTGCCAGTTCAATTCTTGGCTTTGTGATTAATGATATTGCTTTTCAGGCTAAAGAAATTCCATTTATTGGTTTTTTAGTAACGTTTTTAATTTTGGTGGTCGGACATACAGGTAATCTTCTTTTGAGCAGCCTTTCTGCTTTTGTACATCCTTTGCGTTTGACATTTGTGGAGTTTTATAAAAGCGCTGGGTTTGAAGGAGGGGGAAAAGCGTATAATCCGTTTAAAAAGTTTGGATAGATTGTCATCCTGTTCTTAAGTTGCAGAATGACAAAAAAGATGTAGGGATAGGTTGTGGCCTGTCCGAGATAATGGTATTATTATTTGTTTTGTCATTCCCGCAATTTTTTAGCGGGAATCTAATTTTAATGGTTTTTTTAGAAAGGGGGAGGTAAAATGTCAACAGCTACATTATCTTTAATTTTGGCGTATCTTGGAGTGGCTTTAATGGTTGGTATGGCTGGGTGCGGGAGCGCTATTGGCGTTTCTATCGGAGGTTCGGCTACTGTTGGGGCAATTAAGAAAAAAGAAGAAGCATTTGCTTCATCTTTAATTTTGAGCGCTTTGCCTGGTACTCAAGGGTTATATGGTTTTGGCGCGTTTTTTATTTTAAAGGATGTTTTAACTCCGGAAATTACCATGTTTCAGGCTTGTGCTGTACTTGGTGCAGGATTAACTATGGGGTTTGCCGGGCTGATTTCTGCGATTAATCAGGGCAAAGTATGCGCCAATGGAATTGCGGCAATTGCTACAGGAGCGGATGTGTTTGGAAAAACTATGATTTTAGCAGTATTTCCTGAATTGTACGCAATTGTAGCTTTTGCAGTATGCTTTTTAATTAAAGGCATTATTGCCTGATATACTCAAACGTAATAAGTTTGGCGAATGAAGAACGTTCCAATCTAGGGCGCAGGGAAACGTCTAAATTTTACAAATTTATTACGTTTGAGTATAGAGGATGCGCTAAATTATAGGCTAGGGAAAATTTGAAATTTGAATTGAATTTAAAATGGTTTAATTTTCAATTAGAATTAAGAAATTTAATCATTCATTTCAAATTGTAAATTAACGTTGGAAGGATTTTTATGTTAAAACCACTACAAGAATGGATTTGCGATACATGTGGAGAAATAATTCGTTCACCTCATGATGGATATGTAGAATGGTTATCTAATAATGATAAACAACAACGTGGGTTTAGAATTGTTCATCATGCTCGTTGTTCTCCTAAATATCCATCAGGAGATTGCTATAAATATATAAATAAACACCCCAACCACGATTCTTTGGCACTTGAAGATTTTGTTAGTATAAATGGACTTATACTGTTACTAGATTCTTTGGATAAAGGCTCATATCATGATCCTGATTTTCA
>Ga0164318_10003201_pt1 | contig 15447 bp, 19 predicted proteins | sample GuaBasSedimGuay9_FD_113734 | JGI IMG/M metagenome (GOLD analysis project Ga0164318, IMG submission 113734) | Subseafloor sediment microbial communities from Guaymas Basin, Gulf of California, Mexico - Guay9, Core 4571-4, 0-3 cm | ecosystem: Environmental > Aquatic > Marine > Hydrothermal vents...
AGCCTCTCCTCGGCTACCTTTATGTAATCCTCGTCTATCTCGAAGCCCACAAAGTCGACCCCGAGCTTTACGCAGGCCAAGGCAGTGGAACCTATGCCCATAAAGGGGTCCAGGACGAGCCTGGTCCTGTCGAGTCCGTGGAGCCTTATGCACATCTCGGGGAGCTTCACGGGGAAGGAGGAGGGATGTGGCCTTTCTCCCTTGGACCTTACGGTCCTGTACGGGATGAACCAAACGTTCCCTCGGCACCTCAGGTCCCTCGCCGACCTCCACCTCCTTATATTCACCTTGTCCTGGTAGGGGACCCCGATCGCGAGCCTGTCCAGCTTCACGTCCCCGCCCTTCGTGAAGTGGAATATGTGTTCGGCGCAGTCGTTGAGGAAGCGGGAACCTCCTATGGGCTTGTAGTGCCCCACCGCTATGTCGCCCGAGATGTTGGGATAATCCCCCACATCCTCCTTGCCTATGGCTATGCTCTTGACCCAGTATATCAAGTTCTGGAGCACGAAGTGCTTCCTCACCCTGTTTGCCACGTCGAAGGGTATCCACGGGTCGGTGGGCTTTCCCCCCACGTTCAGGAAGAAGGAGCCATCGTCCCTGAGCACCCGCTTCACCTCCCTCGCAACTTCCTCCATCCAGTCGAGGTACCTATCCCTCGGCAGGCTGTCCCTGTAACTCCCGTAGTTTACGCCTATGTTGTAAGGGGGGGATGTTACGACTACATCCACGCTCCCGGGCTCCAGGAGCCTCATCCCCTCCATGCAGTCCATCGGGTATATCCTGTTGACCTCCATCATATCAGGGGGAAGCTCCTCAAGGTGGTGTACACGGCGCCGGAAGGCCTGAGGTCGCTCTTCATCACCTTGACCTCTTCGACGATGACCTCCTCGGGCCCGAACCCCCTCCGGACCATGTCCTCGGTCAACTGCCTGAGCTTCCCTGACTGCCTCTTGACCCTGCCTATCGTGAGGTGCGGCGAGAAGGGCCTGCCCTCCCTCGGGAACCCTCTGCGCTCGAGGCTCACCTCCACCCGTTCGGCCAAGCTCCTCAAGGTATCCGCACCCTCTGACACCCCCACCCAGATCACCCTGGGTCTGCCGAGGCCGGGGAAACCCCCGAGCCCCTCGAGGGCCATCCTGAAGGGCCCGAGGCCCTCGGTGGCCTCCCCAACGCCCTGGAAGACCTCCTTTAGGCGAGCTTCTTCTACCTCGCCTAAGAACTTCAAAGTAAGGTGGAGGCTTTCAGGTGCCACCCACCTGACCTCGGCCCCGTACCCCTTAAGCTCCCTTATAAGCTCCGCCACCGACCTCCTCGCCTCGTCCGAGATGTCCACGGCCACGAAAGTCCTCACCTGGGCCATATCTCCCCCTACGCCAGTTCCTTCAAAAGCTCCGTCGCCTCACGCACCATGACCTCCCCCACGTCCTCCCTGTACGGGAAGAGGTCCGAGAGGAACGGCACGAAGGAGGAAGCGTAGGACTTTGCCTCGAAGTCCTCCCTCGTCGGGATGTAACCCACGTACCTCTCAGCGTATCCTACGAAGTGGGTGGGGCGGAAGGGTGAACCTTCCTTGACCGCCCTCCCTATCCGGGAGAAGACCTCTCCCGGGACCGCTATGAGAGCGGAATCCCCTAAAATTAAGGCCCTGAACGTGACCTCCAAAGCCCCGGGGTGCCTCCCCTCCTCCCTCCAGGATGGGAGCCACCCCTCGTCCGTCCAGATGATCCCTCCGGGGAACCTTGCTTCCATAAGCTCAAGCCACCTTTTGGATTCCCATTCCCTGAACATGGCCATACGGGCGAGCCGCTCCCTTCCCTCGGACTTCGCAAGAGCGAGGTCCTTCATCTCCCGGAAGAACTTCTCCTCCTCCCCGGGCTCCGGGACCCTCAGGGGTAGCAGGACCCTCCTGGAGCCGAACTTGATCCCCACATCCCCGAATTTCATCCTCCTTACTACACCTGCCGCCACCTTCCCGAGGGCCCTCCCGTCACCTTCGACCCTTCCGAAGTCCGCCCTCCCCCAGACCTCGCTGTTCGAGACGGGGTCTATATCCCCGCAGGCCCCGGTGAAGAAGAGGCACGTCCCCCCGAGTTCCTCCTCCACCTGAAGCCTTGCAGCCCAGACATAATCGGCGGATATCACGGGTTTTGGTCCGAGCATGACAGGATGGCAGGCGTAGGAAAGCACGACAGCGACCATGCTTCCGTCCTTCGCCCTGAACGCCCAGACCGGGACCTCGGGGTCGGTGTGCCCTCCCTCGGTCCTCGTCCGGTTCCAGGCAAGGTGGGGATGCTCCCCCGAGGCCGCCCCTACCTCCACCTCGGTCGAGCTTTCTACCGCAGCACGTGCCGCGCTCCCCACCAGCCTCGGCAGCTCCTTCAAATAATCCTCGTCCGCCTGCCCACATCCCCTCAGGAAAGTCGTGGTGGGGCCCGTGTGGGTGTGTATGCAGGAGAGCAGGACCTCCCTCGCCTTAGAGGCCCTCCTGACCTCCTCCATTATCGAGTCCGAAAGCCACCCGTCGAGGCCCACCAGGTCGCAGGCCACAAGGGCAGCCCTCTTGAGCCCGTCGTCTAAGACGAGCACCCTCGCCGTAAGGTCGTCGTGGACCCACTCTGCCTTCCTCCTGAGGTAGATCCCGTAACCTGCGAGCCCCACGCCCAAAGGTGGCGTTATGGTGGCCCTTCCGACTCCGACCTTGAGCATATCCCCCTCCCGGTAGCCTCAAGAGGTTCACGATACAGCCCTCCGCACCATATCTAAAGCCGCCTGGGAGGCCCTGAACTTGATCTGGGAACGCTCCCCCACGAACCTGAATTCCTTCACCCGGACCTCCTCCGGCGTGGCCACGCCGATGTAGACTAAACCCACAGGCTTTTCGGGCGTCCCTCCTGTAGGCCCTGCTATCCCCGTGACCCCCAACCCCACCTCCACTCCCGTCCTTTCCCTTACGCCCTCGGCCATCGCCTTGGCTACCTGAGGGCTCACGGCTCCGTGCCTTCGGATAAGTTCCTCCGGCACGCCCAAAAGCTCCACCTTCGCCCTGTTGCTGTACGCCACCACCCCCCGCTCGAAGTAATCCGAGCTTCCCGGCACCTCGGTTATCCTGTGACCTACGAGGCCCCCCGTGCAGGATTCGGCGGTGGCTATCCTCCAACCCCTTCTCTTAAGCAACCTTCCAACTACCTCCTCCATCCCCTCCTCCCCCTCGGCGTATACGAACTGGCCGGCCCTGCGCCTTATCTCCTCGATAAGCTGTGTCGGGTCCTCCCCTTCCTCCCACATCACCCTTACGTCCACCCCCTCAAGCCCTGGCAGGAAGGCGACCTTATCCAGGTCCAGATCCGAAAGCTTCTCGCACAAGGCCGACTCGCTTATCCCTGTCGTGCGCAGGAGGACGAAGTTTATGGCCCTTCCGGAAAGTTTCCTGAGGATGGGGACCACGCTCTCCTCGAATATCCCCCTCATCTCCCTGGGCACCCCCGGAAGGAGGAAGAAGTGCCTTCCGTCGGCTTTGACGTGCAGCCCCGGAGCCGTGCCCCATCGGTTGGGGAGGACCTGGGAACCTTCAGGCACCGTTGCCTGGCGCACGTTCGACCTGGGCATCTCCATCCCTCTGTGGGCGAACCTCTTCCTTATGCCCTCCAAGACCTCCTCGTCCAGCACCAGCCTCCTCCCGACCACCTCTGCGAAGACTTCCTTGGTCCTGTCGTCCGGCGTGGGACCCAGGCCGCCCGTGACCACGGCCACATCGGAGCTTACCTGCTGGAGGGCGATCCTGATCTCCTCGGGACCGTCCCCCACCGAGGTCATCCTTACCACCCTGAACCCGAGCTCCGTAAGCCTCCGTCCGAGGTAAGCGGAGTTGGAGTCCACCACCAGACCCGTTATAAGCTCGTCCCCGACCGTGATCACTTCCGCCCTCATGGTCCCCCCATCGTATGCAGTATCACCCAAGTTGCAAGGCCTGCGTAAGCCCCGGCTACGATATCGTCGGCCATCACCCCCCATCCCCCAGGGAGCCTCTGGGAAAGTCCCGCAGGGAAGGGTTTTACAACGTCCATCAACCTAAAGATAAGGAAGCCGAGCCCGGCTGTCAACGAGGTCTTGGGAAGGAAGGCCACGGAGGCCAACATTCCGACCACCTCATCTATCACTATCCTGCCTGCGTCCTTCCCCCATTCGTCCTCCGCCTTCCCCGAGACCCAGACCCCGAGCAGGAATCCCGCCGTCAGAATCTCCGTCCACGTCCACGGGTCCATCCGTGGCAGGGCCCAGTAAATTAAAAGCCCCAGGATGCTTCCAGCCGTCCCTGGGGCTACCGGCGCGTAGCCGAAGGGTCCTCCCGAAGCTAAGATTAGGATTAACCTCTTCATCAGGAGCCTTTATTCCAAGCCCATCCTCTTGAGGTTCTCCAGGCTTATCTTCAGGCTCTCCAAGGGATGTCTCCGGCAGACGTCCTGCTCCACGAGGTACCACTCCGTCCCGGCCTCACCGCATGCCTTGAGTATCTCTGGCCAGTTGAGGTTCCCCTCCCCCACCTCCATCATGACCTGGTTCCCTTCCTTCATGCCCATGTCCTTCAGGTGCACGAGGGGAAGCCTCCCTGCAAACCTCCTGCACCAGTACGCAGGGTCCCCCCCTCCGTACTGGACCCAGTAGGTATCTATCTCGGCGTAGAGACAATCCGGGTCCGCTGAGTCCAAGAGTATCTCCAGGCCCACCTTGCCGCCGTATTTCTCGAACTCGACTGCGTGGTTGTGGTAGGAGAGCGTAAACCCGTGCTCCTTCAGGACCCTCCCCGCCTCGGAGAGCTTCCTTGCGGCCTTTCTGTACCCTTCCTCGTTGTGCATCTCCTTGGGCAGGCCGGGGCAGGCTATATGTTTAGCTCCCAAGATCTCGTGCTCTTCGATGACACCCTGGATGTCGTTCACTAACCTCTCGTAGCCCGTATGTGTAGAGCATGCGTACAGCCCCTCTCCGTCCAAGATCTTCTTCAGCTCCTTGGGCTCCACCGGGCCGAGCCCCGACACCTGGACGACCCTGTATCCTATCTTCCTGAGTTCCGCCAAGGTCTTGGCTATATCCGATGGGGTCCTGAGGTACTCCCTCAGCGTGTAGAGCTGTGCTCCAACTTTTGTCTCCATGTCCCTCCCCCGTGTTTTAAGGTACGTACTTCCTCCTCAGCAGGTACTGCAGCCCCGAGACGACCGTCAGGAGGGCGACTATGCTCATAAGGAGGTTCGCCACCTCCTCCGCACCCCCCAGGTTCTTGAAGCTGATCTGAAGGTTCATGACCCCTAAGACCACGAATATGGCGGCCAACTGGAACGAGGTCTTGTAACGGGCGAGCTTGGATGTGGCGACCTGCTTCCCGTTGTACAAGGCATAGATCCTCAGGAACGTGATCAATATGTCCCTCCCAACTATCACGGCCACGAGCCAGAAGGAGACCAGTCCCGTCATCATGAAGGCTACTAGGGCCGACGAGGCGAGGATCTTGTCCGCCAGCGGGTCCAGGAACCTTCCCACCGATGTGACCTCTCCTCCCTTCCTGGCCAGATGTCCGTCGTAGATGTCGGTGAGCGACGCGAACCCGAAGGTGAGGAGGGAGAGCTGCTTGCCGTACTCCCATTTCGAAAAGAACAAAATTAAGAACAGGGGGGTGAGCAATATCCGGGAGACGGTGAGAATGTTCGGCAGGTTCAATATGCGCCCCGAGGAGGGGACCCGGTGGGTCCCCTCCCCCCCTCGGGCTATTCCGACCTGGCTAAAAGTTCCTCCCATCTCTTATCTACCTCTGCCTGCGCCTGTTCGAGCAAGTGCCTGTTCTCCGGCTGGAGCAGGTGTCTGAAGCGACCCTGGCGCTTTACCCACTCCTCCAAAGGCTTCTTCTGGCGGGGCTTGAAGGTGACCTTCCACCTTCCGTCCTCGACCTCGTACAGGGGCCAGAAGCAGGTCTCAACCGCGAGCCTCGCCATCTCCACGGTCTCGTCCGAAGGAAACCTCCAACCCCTCGTACACGGTGTCAAAACGTTGAGGAACGCAGGTCCCTCTACAGAGAATGCCTTTTGAAGCTTCCTGTAGAGGTCGTTCCAGTGGCTTATTGAGGCCTGCGCCACATATGGAATCCTGTGGGCGGCGACTATCCCTGTAAGGTCCTTGGGGAACTCTGTCTTCCCCTTCCGTACCTTGCCCACCGGGCAGGTCGTAGTATGCGCAGCGAAGGGGGTTGAGCTGGAGCGCTGGATTCCTGTGTTCATATACGCTTCGTTGTCGTAGCAGATGTACACCATGTCGTGTCCCCGCTCCAGTGCGCCGGAGAGGGCCTGGAGACCTATGTCGTACGTCCCTCCATCTCCTCCGAACGCCACGAACTTAAAGTTCCCCTCAACCTTGCCCCTGGCCTTCAGGGCCTTGTACGCCGTCTCCACCCCACTTATCGTAGCGGCCACGTTCTCGAAGGCGTTGTGGATGAAGGAGCACCTCCACGCAGTGTACGGGAATATGCTCGTGGAGACCTCCAAACATCCCGTGGCGACCCCGGCCACCACACCTCCGTGCTCGGAGGCTGCCCTTAGGGCGAGCCTCACCAATATCGGAGCGCCACACCCCGGACACATTCTGTGACCGGGCGAGAGAAGCTCCGGCATACGGGAAAGTTCCTTCAATGTCGCCATCCTCCCCTCCTATTCCCTTACGCTCACATATTTGACGAGAGGTTCGGCCTCTTTGGTCTTCGCCATCTCTAAGGCCTCCTGAAGGATATCTTCTATCTCCTCCAGAGTTATGTTCCTTCCCCCGAGGCCGTATATGTAGTCCCTTACAGGGAGGCTCAGGCCGTATAGGGCAGACCTGACCTCTAAGGCCAGGGGACCTGCCTGTGCTCCGAAGGATATCGACCTGTCCATCACGGCCACGGCCTTAGCCTTCCCCAAGGCCTCCCTTAGCTCTTCGTACGGAAAGGGCCTGAAGGCCCTTATCTTCACCAACCCCACGGGAAGGCCCCGTTCCCTCATATCGTCCACCACGGCCTTCGCCGAGCCAGCGGTGGAGCCCAGGGCCACGAGCAGGGCCTCGGCCCCATCCGTACCGTGCTCCTCTATCATCCCGTAGCTTCTTCCGAACCTCTTCCCGAACTCCCTCCCAACCTCGGGTATCACCCTACGGGCCGCCTCTATCCCGTCCACCTGGGAGCGCTTGTGCTCCATGTAGTAATCAGAGAAGTCTATGGGACCGAAGGTTATGGGATGTTCGGGGTCCAAGAGGGTGTACGCTGGCTCGTACTCCCCCACGAAGTCCTGAACGGCCTCCTTGTCCAGGACCTCTACCACCTCGAGGCCGTGGCTTATTATGAACCCGTCTAAGGTGACCATCACAGGCGTGAGGACGTCCCTGTGCTCGGCTATCCTTACAGCCTGGATCGTGTTGTCGTAGGCTTCCTGGGCGTTCTCGCTGAAGAGCTGTATCCAGCCAGAGTCCCTGGCCCCCATGGTATCCGAGTGGTCGCAGAGGATGTTTATGGGGGCAGAAAGCGCCCTGTTGACCACCGGCATAACTATGGGAAGCCTCGTAGAAGCTGCAATATAAAGTATTTCCCACATGAGCGCAAGACCGTTCGCCGCTGTGGCGGTCATGGCCCTGGCGCCCGCTGCCGCCGCCCCCACCACAGCGCTCATAGCGCTGTGCTCGGACTCCACGAGCACGAATTGGGTATCCACCTCCCCGTCCGCCACGAAGTCTGCGAACTTCTGCATGAGGGCGGTCTGAGGGGTGATGGGGTAGGCGGCGACCACATCGGGGTTTATCTGCATCATGGCGTACGCCACGGCCTCGTTCCCTGTCAAAGCCATCCTTTCGGCCATATCCCCTCCCTACTCCTTCTCCATGGTTATGGCGTCCCTCGGACACTCGTGGGCGCAGATTCCGCACCCCTTGCAGTGCTCGTAGTCGAACCCCGTCATCTTGCCGTCCTTCACCTGCACGGCGGCATCCGGACAGTACACCCAGCAGAAGAGACAGTGGATGCACTTGTCCTCGTGCCAGACGGGCCTGAAGGTCCTCCAAGTGCCGGTCCTGTAAGTTACGGCGTTCCCCGGCTCAACTATCAGCCCCCCTATGGGAAGCTCCCTGTAACCTTTGAGTTCTTCGCTCATTCTGTCCTTACCTCCTCCGCTGCTTTTTGGATCGCCCTTACGTTCCCCTCTATCACCCTATCGCTCAACTTCCCCGAGAACTTCTTCCTGAAGTCCTCGGCCAACTCCTCCACACTAAGGAGCCCGGTGACCCTGGCGAGCGCCCCTATCATGGGGGTGTTCGGGATGGGCCTGCCTATGCACTCTATGGATATGCTCGTAGCGTCCACCGTGGCCACCTGGCCAGGCTCAAGACCGAGACGCTTCCTCACCTCCTCCGGACTCTTGGAGGTGTTCACTATGACCTTGCCTTCTGGTGCGAGCCCCTCGGTCACATCCTCGATGTCCAGAAGCGTCTCGTCCAGCACCACCACGTAGTCCGGGTCGGTGACCTGGGTGTGGACCACGATGGGGGAGTCGCTTATCCTGGTGTACGCCTTCACGGGTGCCCCTTCCCTTTCTGCCCCGTATTCGGGGATGGCCTGGACGAACTTGCCCAAGGCCATGGACGTCTCGGCCAACACCTTGGCCGCTGTGACCCCACCTTGGCCAGCCCTGCTGTGCCATCTCACTTCCACCATTCCCTTCTTGGACATATGTCCTCCCTCCTTTGGATTAACCGACTTCCATAAGTTTCACCGCAAATGTGAACCCTCGGAGGACCTCTTCTTTTGTACCTCTGCCAGGTCCTGTAATGACCGAGCTCATCTTCTCGTCCCACCCGGAACCGAACCCTCCGCAGGTGCCACTTGCCGAAGTACCCCGTCTCGTAACCGGCATCGCGACATACCGAGCCCAGTGGGGGATATGTAGGCCCTTTCGAACTTCACTCCTTCGTAAGCGAAATCTATGATCGGCCTTTCCACTCCCTTCATCTTATCCTTATAGATAACCCGATACGCTCCAACCCTAAGACGATAGGCATGTTCTGCTCCTATTATCTTCACCGCCCTACGAGGAACAGGACATCGCTCAAGGCCCTCCAAAGCCCTAAATATCCGTTTTTGGATGTCCGGTGGCAACCTCCGAAGTTCCCTCCGGGCACTTGACTGGACTATAACTTCAAATGATTCCATCCCGACTTAGCTCCTCCCGGAGGGCCGACAGAGGAATACCTTCTTCGTCCCTGCGCTCCGCTATACTTTCCAAATCTGCTATATCCTCCAGGATTTTCTCCCACATGTCCTTCAGATGGGGAAAGGAGCGAAAGTCCAAAAATACACCTACCCGCCTCCCTCTTTCGTCAACTACATATTGTACACCCTGCATGGTTCCTCCCTCTTTGGCTTTGGCGCTCACGTAGTCCCCCTACTACCTTATCGGAACACTTTTCCCGAAACTTCACACTCGACGAAATCTACGAAGGACCCGGCCATGTCCTTCTCCCTCAATACAGGACCGCAAACCTACCGTCTGGAAGCAGGACGATCCAAGGCTTGCGCTCGAGAGTTGCCACTATTTCGGGTCCCCTCGACATCATTGACCTCCATACCTTTTAATCCAATCTTCCACGGCCGCCACGAACTCCCGCACCGAACCTATCAACTCGCAAGCCTGTCGTATATCCCTTTCGGTAGCCCTGTGATATTCGTGCGAGAGGAAGTTCCTCAGCCGCACCAGGACGACGAGCCTCCTACATAAATCCTTGTCGATAACTTCTTGCCTCTCTAAAACACGGAAGGCTTCCGCATAGGAAAATGGCTCCTCCCAACCGTATAACAGGATGACCTCGTTCGCCAGGTCTATCGCCCGGTTGATAACGGCCAGCAACACCATGCTGGCAGCGTAGAACCCCTTGAGGTCCTCTTCGGAGACCTCTTCACATATCCTCATGCGGCTCATATCGTCGAAGAACCTTTCTATATCCCCTATGGCGGACGAGATGCGGTCAAGTTCCTTCACTTGAACCATCTTAGCCTATACCGCTGAATCCAGCGATACGAATCCTGGTACTGTCTTATGGTCCTGGCTTTAACCTCCAAAAGGGCATCCTCGTCGTTCACCAACAGCGGCCTTCCCTGCCTGAAGACGTTGAACCGGACCTTTACGGGCAGCCTGTAGAAGAAGATCACATCCACATCGTCCGGAAATCGGGCCGCAACCTCCAATTCCCCTTCCAGATCAAGCCTACGTCTCGTAATCACACATACATCTATGTCTTCAGGCCGCTTGCGCCGTGTGACGAACGAACCGAACACGTAGATGGCCACGACATCTTCCCGTCCATCGAACTGTCGGGCGACCTCTTCGAGCTCCTCCTCGGTGGTCCGGACGGTTTTCATCTTCGAAGCATGTATCATCCTGGGATTTCCTCTCTTCTTCACGAGGAACAAAGAATTGCACACTTTGGCGGCTCCTTTTCGAACTTCCGGTATAAAGCCCCTTAAGAGATCCCATCATCTCTTCCATCAACTATTCCATCATCGTCATCCCCAGTAAAAGATTGGGTCTTTAAATCGTGGTTGAGAGTTAAACCCTCAGTGTCATCAGAGCCATCTATGTCGGAACCCTTAAATCGATTTCCTCTGAGTCTGGAGGTCTGTCCACCCTTATAAAGTAGATAATGCGAGGGTAATTGCCACTATCTTTTGAACTTTCATATGCACCTCCTAAGGGTCCCTAAGTATCTCCCGAAAGGTCGCCAAGCTTTTATTTCTCTTCGAAGCCTTGTCCAAATCCATCATCTCCGCCATCTTCGGACCGTCACGGTCCGAAAGGAAATTCCTACCAGCCTTCCTGAAGAGCCCTCTCATCACCTCCTTCGGTTTACAATCCAGCGTCGCAGAAGGTGTGACGGGCACGACCCCTTTCAGATATCTCCGAACCGCTTCGACATCTGCCAGAAGCCATCCCTCTAAGGCATGCCCGACGACCACATAGTGCATAAGGAAGTTGAATAGGGTCCAGCTTCGGACCTCCTCAGTAAAGCGAGCGAGAAGCGGGTATTTGGTCAAAAGTGATAAAGGTACGAGTGTTCCCTAGTTGTTCGGTCCCACGAAGACCATGAAGGACCTTATGTCCAAAGACAGGTTTTCCAGGCTCTTGTAGTTTTCAACCTTAAGATGTTTCAACATTTCAACCCTTCACAGGAAGCAGGAGCGTCCTCACCTTGCTGCCGCTCACCGCAATGTAGAACCCTATCGCAACGAAGAGTATGACGCTGTAGGCGACTGAGGAGGCCAGGGCCGCTCCGGATATCCCGTAGCGGGGTATCAGTAGTAGGTCCAAAATTACCGTCAGGACCAAGGCCACGCCAGCGTTTATGGAGTTGTAATGGGGATAGCCCCTTCCCGTTATCTCGTTCGTCAGGACCTTCGAGGCCCCGAGCAACACCACGCCCGGAAGGAGGACGAGCATGGGGCCGTACGAGGGAAGGAAGGCGTCCGAGAACACGAAGCCTATAAGGGGCCTTCCCACGACGCCCAGGGCCAGAGCACCCGCGGCGGTCAGGGCCAAGGTAGCCCGAAATACCTTAGGGGTGAAGGTGTTCATCTCGTCGGCATCTGTGGAGGCAGCCTTGGGGAATATTACGAACCCCACAGCGCTGGGCAGGTACCACAACATCTCCCCGAGCTTTACGGCCACGCTGTATATCCCGACGCTCGCAGGGCCGAGAAAGCAGTTGACTAAGAACATATCGAGCCTATAATTGAAGAACTGTAAGATGTTTGCTACATATCCCTTGAGCCCGAAGGAGAGCAGCTTCCCGACAGCCCCTACATCCCAGGCCGGCTTAAAGGATGCTCCTTCCTTCCTGAGGGCGAAAACAGCGCCCGAAAGGCAGCCGAGCCCTCCCAAAAGCCATGCGACCAAAGCTCCCCCGAGGCCGAACCCGAACGTTACGACTAGTAGGATCGTAAAGATAAGCATCGTAATGCCTTGGATGAGCCTCACGATGTTCACGGTAACTATCCTTCCGAGGCCCTGGAGCACCGCCAGGAGGTACCCGCTCAGAAGCGATATCGGCAGGTTAGCCATAGCCAAGGCGAGGAACTCCGCAGGAACCCCAGGGACGAGCCTTCCGAGCAATCCTGCCCTTATGCAGACGGCCACGAGCACGAGGCCGAAGGCGGTAGAAGCGAGCCCGAGGCCAATGGAGCTTGCCAGGAGCCTCCTTACTTCCATCTTTCCGGAACCTGCAAAGTACACGTTGGACACGCTCACTCCCATATCCAGGAAGAGCCCCAGCATCCCGGGGACCAGGAGGGCCAGCACGAGGACCCCCTTCCCCTCGGGCCCAAGCCAGCGCGCTACTATTGCTACGCTCGCCATCCTGAGGAGGAGGTTCAAGCCCTGGGCCAAGAAAGTCACGAAGACTTGGACGTGGAACCTCCTCCACCGACCCTCATCCAACGACCCGAACATGGAACTCCCCCTGGAATTCGAAGGAGGTATAGGTGAACCTCCTGACCCCGGGCATACGCCAAAACTTTCGCACGAGGAGCGACAAAGCCCTCACAAGCGGGCCGAACGGACCTTTGGGGGTGAAGGTCCTTCTGGCCCTCGGTTGGCCTGCATAGAAGAGGGCGTAGAACAGGTCGCTCGCCTTGGAGTTCCCCCTCGTCTTCCTCTTAAAGGCCAACCCGCCCCCCTTCCTGGACACGAGCCAGAGGTGGAACGGCTCCCCGAGGACGAGCTCCGTCAAGGCTCCGGGACACTCTATGTAGCCCCTATGGGCTACCCTCACAAGCTCCCTACAGAAGAGGACAGGGTCCTCCACATGTTCGGCGACCTGACATGCCAGGACGAGGTCGAAGGACTTATCCTTGAAGGGGAGGTGTTGTGCGTCCCCCAGGACGAAAGGACGGGAGTCCCTAAGGCACGGGAGGCCTCCCCTCTCGGGGCTGGGAACTACATCCTTATCCAACAGCACGTCCGCCCTCGGATGGGGATTATGGCCGCTTCCGATGTCGAGCACCCTCCAGTTTCTGTGTATTTTGATTCGCCTCAAGGAATTTCCTGTCGAGAAGGTCTGCAAACCCTTCATAAGTCGAATATCTTTCCAGGGTTAAGGATGTTCTTCGGGTCAAACTCCTTCTTTATCCTCTTCATAAGCTCTATCCTCGTCCTGTCCGAGAACATCGGCAGGTACTTCTTCTTCACCAGTCCTATGCCGTGCTCACCCGACACCAACCCTCCCCTCCTGAGGGCGTCCTCGTGCAGTGCGTCCCGCACGGAGGCGTAGACCCTCTTCCACTCCTCCATCTGCTCGAGGTCCCCATCCTTGAACCTCACCTTCATTATGTGGGAGTGCACGTTCCCGTCGCCCGCATGGCCGTATGTGGGGATCCAAACCCCGTATTCTTCCGATATCCTCTGCACAGCGTCTACATGGTTCGCTATCTCCGCCGGGGGGACGACTATGTCCAAGATCTCTATGGTGTACTCCTTTATGGCCTCGTACAGCTTCCCGCGGAAATCCCAGACCTCCTCCTGCTCCTTGCCCGAGGCCAGAAACACGTCCACGCAGTTGTGCTCCTCGCAGACATCGGCTATGCCCTCTGCGGTCCTTTCCAGTTCCTCCTCCGAACCTGCGTCTATCTCTATCATGAGGTACGCCTGACCTCCGGAGAACTTCGACTTCCTCTCCCTCTTCTTCTCGGCCACCGTCACCACGTCCTGCTGGACGAACTCCAAGGCGGTTGGGCGGAAGCCCCTCTTGAGTACATCGGGCACGGTGGCTATGGCGTCGTGTAGGTTACCGTACGGTACTATAAGAGTGTTGGTGACCACTGGGAGGGGGTCGAGGCGCATGATCTGCTTCGTGACTATCCCCAAGGTCCCCTCGGAGCCCACCATCAGGTGTAGGAGGCTGTAGCCGCTGCTGTTCTTCACGGTCCTGCTTCCCAGGTGCACTATCTCCCCGTACGGGGGAGGAAGGGCTACCTCCAAGGCCATGGTACAGTCCCTCGTGGTGCCGTACCCCAGCGCCCTGCTCCCCCCTGCGTTGGTGGCCACTATCCCTCCGAAGCTAGCGCTTTCGTCGCCCGGACGGGGGGAAAAGAAAAGGCCCTCCTTACGGGCCTCGGGGGCGAGCTGCATGAGGGTGACGCCGGGTTCCACGACGGTCACGAAGTTGCTGGTGTCTATGTCCAATATCTTGTTCATGTTCTCTAAGGAAAGCACTATACCACCGTGGACCGGCACGCAACCACCGCAGAGGCCCGTGCCCCCTCCCCTGGGGGTGACGGGCACTTCCTCTTCGTAGGCGAGTTTGAGGACCTCCAACACCTGCCCGGCGTTCGTGGGCTTGACGACCACCTCGGGGAGCCTCCATATTTCGCTCAGGGCGCATTCGTCGTGGGAATAGGGCTCCATGAGGTCCTCGTCCCTGACCACCTGCCCGTCGGTGATCTCTTCCAAGATGCTCACGATCCTATCGTCCACCTTGCGGTACATCCTTCCCCACCTCCCTCCTACCCTCGAAGGCCCTTGCGAGGGTCATCTCGTCCGCAAGCTCTATGTCCCCCCCCATAGGGATCCCACGGGCTATCTGGGAGACCTTTATACCTAAAGGCCGTATGAGCCGGGAAAGGTACAGCGCCGTGGCCTCGCCCTCTACGGTCGGGTTCGTGGCCAAGATGACCTCCCTCACCCCCTCCTTCAGCCTTTCCAAAAGTTCCCTTATGTGCAGGTCTTCGGGCCCCACCCCGTCCAAGGGGGAGAGCACCCCGCCGAGGACGTGGTACACGCCCTTGTACACCCCGAGCCTCTCTATGGCCATAAGGTCGCTCGGCTCCTCCACCACGCATATGGTGCTGCGGTCCCTCCTTGGGTCCCTACATATCGGACAGGGGTCCTCCTCGGTTATGTTGAAGCATACCGAGCAATATTTCACCCTCTCCTTGAGGGCGAGGATGGCCTCGGCCAAGGAAGAAGCCCTCTCTCCGTCCTCCTTGAGGAGGAAGAAGGTGAGCCTCTGGGCCGTCTTCCTCCCTATCCCGGGAAGCTTGGCGAACTCCGATATCAGCCTTTCGAGGGCGTCCACGACTTAACCCTGTACTACCTCTCCGTCGAAAAGTTCTAAGACCTTCTTCAACATCCTCTCGTCCTCGTACTGCTCCCCCTCCACCTCCTCCTTCAGGACCCGCACCCTGAGCTTCGTGCCGAACACCTCCTTCAAAACTTCCTCGACCACCCTGCGCTGGCGGTTCACAGCGTCCCTGTGGAAGGTGGAGCCGAAGGCCAGCTCCAACACCCCGTCCTCGAGCCTACGAGGACGCCCCTCCCTCAGGAAGGCCCCGAGCCTCGGACTGCGGCGGGCAACAAGGTCTGCGACCTCCTCCCAACGCCCCTTCAACTCCTCCAAGTC
>Ga0164318_10003202_pt1 | contig 15447 bp, 12 predicted proteins | sample GuaBasSedimGuay9_FD_113734 | JGI IMG/M metagenome (GOLD analysis project Ga0164318, IMG submission 113734) | Subseafloor sediment microbial communities from Guaymas Basin, Gulf of California, Mexico - Guay9, Core 4571-4, 0-3 cm | ecosystem: Environmental > Aquatic > Marine > Hydrothermal vents...
AAAAATTATCACTAAATTTTAGATGGTGTTTTTACTTTCATTATCTTTGCATCGTAATAATAGAACAATAAATGAGATTGAATATATATAATAATAAGGAACAAGAACAAACTAGCACCGATACTTTATTGGAAGAGAGTGCTTTGTTTGACCTTGTGCTATTTAATGATGAGGTAAATACCTTTGACTGGGTAATAGAATGTCTTATTAGTATATGCGAACATGATGAAATTCAGGCAGAACAAAGTGCTTACATTGTTCATTATAAAGGCAAATGTACGGTACGCTCTGGTGAGTGGAATGATCTTGAGCTTATGCAAAAAGAACTTTCCAATCGTGGCTTAAGTGCTGATATATTATAGTGTTATTAAGCATCCTTAATTAAACTTTCAGGAAAATTTATTAGAAAAACCTTATCTGTAGCCCTTGTAAGAGCAGTATACATCCATCTTAAATATTCTTTATCCATTCTTTCTTCGGTAACATATCCCTGATCTACAAATACTGTATGCCATTGTCCTCCTTGGGTTTTATGGCAGGTTAAGGCATAAGCAAATTTTATCTGTACAGCATTAAAGTATGGGTTTTCTTTCAGCTCCTTAAGTCGTTTTGCTTTCTGTGGAATATTCATATAATCTTCCATCACAGCATTATATAGCTTATTGTTTTCTTCATAGCTTAACGAAGGAGCCTCAACCTCAATGGTGTCCAATAGTATTTTAAGTTCTACTTCTTCAGCATTTGGATAATCAACCAAACGAACGCTAACATCCGCAAAATTAAAACCATACAGTTCTTCAGTTTTATGAATAGACATTAATTCTATTATATCTCCATTGGCAAGAAAACCAGCTTCATTATTATCTTCAAGCCAGAAATAGTTGTTCTTAACAACCATTAAATAATCTCCAGCATTTATTTTTTCTTCTCTAAATAGAATCCTATTCCTAATTTCCCTATTATATATATTAGCACGTTTATTAGAGCGTGTAATTATTACTGTATTATCAAAACCTTGAAAATCATATGCGGAAACAAGCTCATCTAAAAGCTCAACACCTGGAAGATTAATTAGATCTTTTTGGCCATATAAATCGAAAAAAGGAGGTTTAAAATTTCCAGAACTAATATTATCCCTAAGTAATGTAGCGTTATAAAGTATTCCTGATTGTTCATCTTGTCTAACAACTTCATTTAGTTCAATATCAGTAATCTTTAGATGAAAAGCATTTCTTAAATAGTCTTTGTCTAAAGCAGGGCTCATTGGAATACCAACAGGAGGAAGCTGAGCAGTATCGCCAATAAAAATTAGTTTACAGTTCTTATTATTATACACATATTCCATAATATCGTATAATAAATTTCTACCACCACCTTTTATTGAAGAAGTATCATCAGGAATCATTGAAGCTTCATCAATAATAAATATAGCGTTTGAGAATTTATTTTCTTGTAGGCGAAGAATAATGCCACCACTACTACCAGAACGAGCAAAGTATATGCTACGATGAACAGTTGAAGCACGAAAACCTGAATATTTACTTAATACCTTTGCGGCTCTACCTGTTGGAGCCATTAATCTAAAGTTCCTCTTTTCTTTATAAAGGTATTTTACAAGGGCAGAAATAATGGTAGTTTTTCCTGTACCAGCATAACCTCTTAGTATAAAAAGACTTCTGTCATTATTATCATCGATAAAAAGCGCAAGATTATTTATTAGAATATCTTGCTTAGAAGTAGGTTGAAAGCCAAAATGTTTTTTAATACTTTTATATGTTATTTCACTGAAAAGGCTCATCGTAATTATTTTAGAAAGGGTAGCCAATGGCAAAATTAAAGGAAGTAATAATTGATGGGTCTACACCTTCACCGAGCATAGTCCACCTATCACCAAAAGCTCTATAAGGTTGATAAATAGGATGAGCAATATCAAATCTAATTACAAGAAAACTCATATCATACCTAATACCATATCCTATATCTGCGGCTAATTTTTCATAGAAGTTATTTAAATGAAATGCTGCTCCTGGCATCGCATCACTTTCATGTAGAAGATAAATATTTCCAATATCAGAAAATAAAGCTCCTTTAAGTGATCCACTAATGGTAAATCTAAATTCATAATTGAACTCTATACGTATATCTCCTGTTGTCTCAAAAGAGTTGCTATTGGCATAAAAGCTACCAGGGCCGAGAGTTCCCAATCTCCATGCTCTAAGGCTATTAGAACCTCCAATGTAAAAGCTCTTTTCAAATGGCAAGGCTACAGAACCATCAAGAGGAATTCCTATTCCAAAATTTGCTCTAAATACGTGTATTATATTGCCATTTGATTTTGGAAGAAAATACCTATAGTCAACCTCAAACTTAATAAACTTAGTAAATGGCAAATTGCCAACCCAATATTGCCCTAAAGTATCTTTTTCATTACCAATTAAGTTGCTTATTAAGCTGTATGGAATACCTCCAATATCTACTTTTCCATAAAAAAACTTATATGGGTTTCTTGTAATAGCATTGTCTTGTTTTTCATTATGAACATATGCATAACTCATTCCTAACACCATATGATCTTGATATGAATATTTTATTCTAGGGTCTTCGTAGGTGTCAATAATAGCTTGAAATTCTGGTTCGGGAAATATTTTTACAGAACTAATTTCTATAGGATTAAGTATTTGTTGAACATATTTATTTGAAATCCATCTATAACCAAAGTTAGCATTTAGTATGGTTCTTCTGTAGTCAGGTCTATTTTGATGATTGTACCCAAGTTCTATTTTAGTTTTAGGGTTAAAGTATCTTGAGAAAAAATTTCTTCTAACAGGTGCCAAAAAACGTGGTATTTCTAAACTTGGATTAATACCAAACTCAAATGTATTAAATATATTTAATATTTCATTTGAATTTTGGCTATATGAAACATTCTGAACCTCAAGAGCTGCTCTTAGATTTATTTTTAGAATTTCCCCATTCTTAAAAGTATTACGACTTGTTAATCCAAATCCTTGCTCAATACCCAAATCACCACCAGTATTTTTTAATTCAGTATCACTACTGATGCTGAATTTTGAGGTTTTCGATAATTGAATATGACAGTCTAAATAACCAACACCATTAACCTCTTTATTTACGTCTATAATATTTAGATTAATATACTTATATATATTCAAATTAAAAAGTGACTTATAAGTGTATGCTACATCTTTCTGTTTGTAAAATCTATTTGCTTTTAAATATATTGCTTGTAGTATTGCTTTAGGATTTACTTTTATTTTACCATGATGGATGAAATAGTATTTCTGCATACCCCCATGATGATCAAAATCATAAGAAATAACTGTAGTATCCATTTTAAGACGTTTCTCATTATCAGATAGTTCAGGGTATATGTAGATGTTATTGTATTTATATTGTTTACTTCTAATGGTAATATTGGTGTCTATATTTTCAATAGTACGTTCATTAATAATTAGTTTTAAATCAACTCTATGTTGTTTGAAGTTAGTATCTGCTATATAATTTATTTGCTGCTTGCTAAAGTAGTAATACCCTTTATTTTTTAGGTTCATTGATATTCTTTCCCTCTCCTTTTTTAAGGCTTCAGTTGAGAATATACTTCCAGTATCAAGTTCTGTCTTTTTAAGATCTGAATATACAAATGTTTTAATTGTATTATTATCTATATCGTATTCAATATTTCTCAAAATATATGGAATTTTAGGATATATTACATAATTAACAGAAGCTATTTTTAAGAATTTATATTTTGTTACCCATGCTTCAACTTCTGCATTATAATAACCCAAGTTATGCAAATGTCCTAGAATATTTTCTTTGGTATCTTGTATTAGTGTAGAGTCGAACAATATGGGAGCTTCCCCTAGAGTTTTTGTGAAAAAATTGTTAAACATACTGCTATCTTTAAATCTTGTACCTAGATCATAACTCCATACATATGGTTTTAAAAATAATAGCATACTTCTATTTTTCTTTTGTAGAAAATAGGATTGAATATCGTTGTTTTTTACCTTTCCTTTTTTAATCTTAAACGAGCTTCCTTGATATAGATAAGAACCATCAGGTACATTGCGAGTGGGAAAGCAAGATGCTAAGCCTAAAGCAATAAAAATAAACCAAATACTGTTCTTTAAAAATCTTTTCACTGTATATAAATTTAATACAAATTTACAATTTTAAATGAGTGAATAAAAAAATTCCATAAATAAGAAATATATATATTGAACGATACTATTAATCTGTATTTTTATCAATTATATTAATTGAGATATACTAACCAATGTTTAATGTTAAGAAACTATTTTTAGGAAGGACTAAGTTATTTGTTATCAGTGTTATTCTAGTGTTTTTTTTAGGTTTTAACTCATGTAATTTTACTGTTCCATCCATAGAAAAAAAATCTTCAATAGAAATTGTTTTTGATTCAACCTCATTTAAGGGAAAACTATATTTAGAAAAATTAGCCCCAAAGTCAACTATTCTAGTTGATTCTATAATTTGTAAAGGCACGAAAGATTTAGTTTTTAATATTAATTCAAAGCAATTTCCAGAAATATATGTATTACGTTTTGGTTTAGATCAAGCCATTACATTGGTTTTAGATTCTATTTCAAAAATAGAAGTTGAAATCAATACATATCCTTATAATTCCAATTATATTGTTGTTGGCTCTAAAAGCTCTGATTTAATTGAACAGAATAATACAATAATTAATAAACATCTTGACTTTTTTGAGAAAAAGTACAACGAATTTAGAAACAGAAAAAGAGATGAAAATTTTAATTATTACAGAAAGCAAACCGACTCCATTCTTCGTGAAAATCAAATAGACCTTTATAATAAACTAAAACAAAGTATTGAGCATAATCCTAAATCACTAGCTTCATTATTAGCAATTTATAGTAAGTTTGGAACTGAAAATATTTTTAATATTGATTATGACTTTTACACTTATAAATTATTATCTGACTCTTTAATTTCTACTTTTCCTAACAATACTCATGCAATATATTTTAATAATATAGTTAAAAAGAAAGTAGTTGATAATGAGCTGAAAAAAAAGAGAGAAGAGATGCTAGATAAAGGTTATAAATATCCTGATATAAAATTGATGGATTTGAATAATAAACTATTTGATATAAAAACCATTAAAGCTGATATTATTGCCGTTTACCTGTGGAAATCAAAGTATAAAGCATTTTGGGATAATAATGTTAAACTAAGAGAACTCTACAAAAAGTATGATAGAAAAAAGCTTGAAATAATTGGAATTTCATTTGAAAAAGACAAACTAAGCTGGTCAAACTATTGTAGAATGGAGAAAATGAATTGGATAAATCTTATATCAGGGCCAGAAAATTTAGACATTATCAATCCAAATGATATATATCCACGAATCTTTGTTTTAGATAAAAATTTTAATATTCTAGCTAAAGATGCAACTATTGAAGAACTTGAACTAATTCTTAAGAAATGAGGAAATTACTGATAATATTTAGTGTTTTAGCTCTTCGGTCAGTTAGTTTTGGTCAGGAGTTAAATTCTTATTGGCAGCAAGAGGTAGATTACGTAATACGTGTTCAGCTTAATGATAGTTTGCATAGTCTTGATGCAAATATAGAGTTTAACTATATTAATAATTCACCTGATACACTATACTATTTGTATATTCACCTTTGGCCAAACGCTTATTCTAATGACAATACTGCTCTTTGTAACCAAATGCTTCGAGATGGAGATGCAGCATTATATTTTGCTGATTCTATAAAGCAAGGCTATATTAGCAAGCTTAATTTTACCTCTAACAATCAAAAACTCAAATTTGAATACACTGATGAGAGTAGAGATATTGCAATACTACGGCTTCCAAAAGCTCTATTGCCTAGAGCAAATATTAATATTGCAACACCATTTCATGTAAAAATTCCATCAGCAGAATTCTCTCGACTTGGTCACTCTGATCAGTCGTACCAAATTACACAATGGTATCCAAAACCTGCTGTATACGATAAGAACGGGTGGCATCAAATGCATTATGTAAATCAGGGAGAATTCTATTCAGAATATGGCAATTTTGATGTATTTATTACTGTACCAGAGAATTATAGAATAGGAGCAACAGGCAATTTGGTTGATGCAAAAAAAGAGGAAGCTTGGTTAGACTCTATTTCTGATGCAACAAAAAAAATTAGTGATTTTTCAGAAAATTTAGATTTTCCAAAATCTTCTTCTAAAACTAAAACATTACATTATCATCAAGAAAAAGTTCATGATTTTGCTTGGTTTGCTGATAAGCGATATCATGTATTAAGAGGGGAAGTTGTGCTAAATAATGGTCATAAAGTAATGACACAGGCTTTATTTACAAATGAGGAAGCAGATTTATGGTCAAAAAGCCTTCTGTATATTGGTCGTTCTACAAAATTTTATTCCGATACTGTTGGTAATTACCCTTATAATCAAGTAACCGCAGTTCAAGGAGCTTTGAGTGCGGGTGCAGGTATGGAATATCCTAATGTTACCATTATTGGAAATTCAGGAAATGCTTATACTTTAGAGCAAACTATTATGCATGAGGTTGGGCATAATTGGTTTTATGGAATTTTTGGCTTCAACGAAAGAGACTACCCCTGGATGGATGAGGGAATTAATACATTCTATCAGACTCTTTATGAGAATAAGTACTACCCTAATCTCTCTATGTATGGGGGTATTTCAAATATTGATATTCTTAGAACAAAACAATTTGAACATCAATTTGAATATTACTTTTCAAATAAATTTATGGCTGCTTATAATCTAGATCAGGCGGCAAATCTTAATGCAGAAGATTATTCTACTGCAAATTATGGAATAAGTATTTATATGAAAACTCCTATGATAATGCAATATCTACATAGTTATTATGGCTATGAAGAGTTCTCAAATACTATGCATAATTTCTTTGATAAGTGGAAGTATAAACACCCTCAACCAGAAGATTTCAGTGAGCATTTCCAAAACACTACAAAGGAAGATTTATCATGGGCTTTTGAGGATTTAATAAATACAAAAAAGAAGATTGATTATAAGATTCTAAGTGTAGACAATAGTTCAAATGACTCAATTAGAATAACAATAAAGAATAAAGGTGATATTAAATCGCCAACTTTTATCAGGGCAAAAAATAAAGATGGTAAATACACATTATATGCTTTCCATAAAGGTTTTAATGGCAAAAAAACCATTGCTGTACCAAAGGTTGATTATACTGTATTAACACTGAATGATAGCCCAAGTAATTTGGAGTATAATTTGGCAGGTAATTTTTATAAAAAAGATAAGTTATTTCATAAAGCTAGAACGCTAAAACTAAAATTTATTACAGCTCTTCCAAAGCCTGATGAAACTATTCTCTATTATACTCCTGTGATGGGTTGGAATAACTATAATAAGTTTATGCTTGGTGTCTTATTCTTTAATCACTCTATTTTTGAGAAAAGGTTTGAATACGAAATAATGCCTCTTTACTCTTTTAAAACTCATAGCTGGAATGGTTTTTCAAATGTAAATTTTAATTTTTATACTAAAGATTTTATTAGAAGAATATCGCTAGGTATTGAAGCTAAAAAGTACACTTATGATGTAAGCCAATTCAATAATAATTATCTCAAGGTTTCGCCTTATTTAGATTTTTATTTTAAGAATCCTGCTGGTGTTAATAGAATTGACCATAGGGCAAGGCTTAGAGTTGTCAATGTAAAAATGGATGTAGTTAATTATTTTCAATATTGTGCGGTTGGTTCTAACGCTCCTTTTCAAGAGAGTTTAGAATATATGGTTTCTGAGTTTAACTATTTGTATAATAATAAAAGAATTATAAACCCCTATGGTGTTAAGTTTACTGCTCAAGCAAATAAAGATATGTGGAAAGCAGATATTAGAGCACATTATGAGATTACATATCAAAAACCAAGAAGAGGTTTTTATATTGGTGCTTTTGCAGGATATTATCATCAAATGGAATCCATTAATAATAGAATAGACTATTCATATAAAATGAGTTCGTGGACTGGCACCAACGACTATCTATACGATTATACTTATATGGGAAGAACAGAAAGAGATGGTCTTTGGGCAAATCAGATGACCCCTTCCGATGGAGGTTTTTACTTGCCTTCACCTCTTGGTAGAAGTCGTGACATTATGCTTGCATTAAACCTGAAATCAAGTATTCCATTGCTTAACTTTATTAAGATTTATGGTAATTTTGGATATAGTTTTGATAAACTTGCTTATGCTCCTTTTTTGTATGAAACAGGATTTATGTTTACTGTTCTAGATGGTGGTTTTGAAGTATATTTCCCTGTTTTTATTAGCGAAGATTATCACAAACAATATGACCTGAATCCAGACCATACATATTGGAATACTGTTAGATTTACATTGCGCTTAGATTTATTGAACCCGTTTAAACAATTAAAAAGACTAAATTTGTAAACTATTTTGAAAACAGAACAATCACATAAAATATATTTTGTATCAGATGTACATCTTGGTGTGCCTGATTATGATAGTAGTTTGCAAAGGGAGAAAAAGCTTGTTAAGTGGCTTTCTTCCATACAGACTGATGCTACGGATTTGTTTATTCTTGGTGATTTATTTGATATGTGGTTTGATTATAAAAGAGTAGTTCCAAGAGGTTTTACTCGTTTGTTTGGTAAGTTAGCAGAACTAAGCGATAGTGGAATTAGAATTCATTATTTTATTGGTAATCACGATATGTGGGTTTTCGACTATTTTGAGAAAGAGCTTGGTTTTATTATTTATAGGAAGCCAAAATCTTTTGAGTATAATGGAAAAAAATTCTACATTGGGCATGGCGATGGAATTGGTTCTGGAGATTATTCCTATAAGTTTATTAAAAGAATATTTGCAGGAAAATTAAATCAATGGTTATTTGCTCGTCTTCATCCTAACTTTGGTTTGGGCTTGGCTAATTTTCTTTCTAAAAAAAGTAGAGTTGCTAATGGTGAGTTTGAGGAAAAATCTGAAAATATTGAGAACGAAATTTTAGTTCAATTCTGTAAAACTAAACTGAAAAAGGAGTATTTTGATTATTTTATCTTTGGTCATAGGCACATTGCCACGGATTATGATTTAGGAGGAGGTTCAAAATATATTAATCTTGGCGAGTGGGTAAAGAGACCTCACTTTGCCGTTTTCAGCGGAGAATTATTAGAACTAAAAAAACTCAGATTTTAAAAAAAACCTGAGTCTAAACACTTAATTAATTATTAATTATACTATATTAATTCTTGGATTCATAGCTTTTTAATGCTTCCTCAATCTGTAAGTTCATGTTTGGTTTACCTTTAGTAATGTAACTGCTTACTCCCAACGACTTTGCATCATTAATTATTTTCTGCTTCTCTTGAGAAGATATCATAATCACCTCAGTTGATGGAGAATACTTCTTAATTTTAAGGAGAACTTGAATTCCTGTTAAATCCCCCAAATCATAATCCAAAAAGATTAAATCTGGCTTAACATTTAGTTCATCAATAAATTCAGCTCCTGAGTTATTAATATACACTTGAGTAAAACCATACTTAAGCAATTTTCGTTTCATTAATTCTGCGAAGAATTCATCATCATCAACAACATATATTATTGAGTTCATAGAGTAATATTTTAAAATTAACGTATATTAAATACTGTGCCGAAATTATATACATCATAATATCAGTTATTTATATTTATTTCATGTTTCGTGTTTTTCCCAAAATAGCACAATAATTCTTAATTTGGTAAAATTAATCAAAAGTTGTACCTTTGTCGGGCATTGCAATGTAACGTTTAATATTCTTCTTGCTCATGAATCTTTTTAAAATATTTGTTGTAGAAGACGACCCAATATATGCAAAAGTATTGGCTTATAATCTTTCTCAAAATCCAGAATATGATGTTGAAGTATATAGTACTGGAAAGGAATGTATTTCTAACTTATATAAGAAACCTGATTTAATCTCATTAGATTATAGTCTACCCGATTTATCTGGTTTAGAAATTCTTAATAAAATTAAAGAATTTGACCAGAGTATTCCTGTTATTATTATTTCTGGACAAAATGATATTAATACAGCCGTTAGTCTTCTAAAAGAAGGTGCATATGACTATATCGTTAAGGATGAAGAGACAAAAACACGATTGTGGAATACCGTTAAAAATGCAAGAGTACAATCTAATCTTAAAAACGAAGTAGAATCATTACGCAAGGAAGTTGGTAAAAAATACGAAATAAGCAAAGGTATTATAGGAAAAAGTAAGGAGATGAAAAGGGTGTTTAACATTATGGAAAAAGCCCTTAAAACCAATATTACAGTTTCAATTACCGGTGAAACAGGTACAGGAAAAGAAGTTGTAGCCAAAGCTATTCACTATAATTCTGCTAGAAAGCAAAAGCCATTTGTTGTAGTTAATGTCTCTGCCATTCCTGAGGAACTTATTGAAAGTGAAATGTTTGGTCATGAGAAAGGTTCTTTTACTGGTGCTGATAAACGAAGAATAGGGAAGTTTGAGCAAGCAAATGGAGGCACTCTTTTTTTAGATGAAATAGGAGAGATGGCTTTGGCAATGCAAGCAAAGCTTCTAAGAGTAATTCAAGAAAGAGAACTTACTAGGGTTGGAGGTTCCGAAAACATTAAAATAAATGCACGAATAATTATTGCTACTCATAGAAACTTGTTGAAAGAAGTAAACAAGGGCAATTTTAGAGCGGATTTATATTATCGTCTTTTAGGTTTACCAATTGAATTACCTCCATTAAGAGAAAGAGGTAATGATATTATTCATTTAGCAAAATATTTTATTGAAGAATTCTGTAAAGAAAACCAACTTGAGCATTATGAATTAACTCAGAAAGCAAAAGAGAAGTTAATGAATTATCCTTATCCTGGAAATGTTAGAGAATTAAAAGCAGTAATAGAATTGGCTGCAGTTATGACTGTTGATAATAAAATTATGGATGAAGATATTTCTTTTAATAAACAAAGTGAAATGGGAAACTTAATGTCCTCAGAATTTACTCTAGAAGAATATAATGCAAAGATTATTATAAATTTTTTGAAAAAATACAATAATAATATTACTGAAGTTGCCAAGAAACTAAATATTGGTAAATCTACTATTTACAGAATGAAGAAAGCTGGGGTTTTAGATTAATATTATATCCAAAGCAATAATGGTGTTAGTACCCCGATAAACATAATAGCTTTCATAATAATACTTAATTTATGATAGTCATTCGTGCTTTTTGATTTAATAAGTTTTGGCATTACTATTATAATAATTAATGCTAATACTAGAGTAAGTGCTATTTTAAAAACAGTATTTCCCGCAAAATTTATTTGATATGAAGCTATAGATACTTCTAGTATTATTAGTAATAATATTATTAACCCTTTAAACGATTTCTCTGAAACTGTTGCAGACCAAGTATTACAGGAGGATGAAGTGTCTGCCTCAGCATCTTCTTTATCCTTAATTAATTCTCTTACAAAGTTAGTTAAAAATGCAAATATCACAAAAAAGAAAACACTCAAATGCATCCATCTAATTTCGTAGGTAAACATTACACTCTTGGCTAGAACATCGTAAATAGTATATACCCATATTAATAATGGCACTGAAGCTGTAATAAGGGCAATAATAATATTTCCTATCAACTTTTTACACTTAAAACTAATAGAATAACCATAAAGCAAAGCCATAATTAATAGCTGAAAACTTGCTATGCTTAGATTTTTGATTAAAAAAGCAGAATAAAATGCAAATATCATCCCAATAATATTAAAGCTATACATTAACACTTTTGCAAATCTTAACGAAATTCTAGTATTTACCAACGGTCGATTACTTGCATTAATCCTATCAATTTCAACATCTTCTATATCGTTAATAATATAACCCGCAGCAGCAATAAATATACTTGATAAAGCTAAAGAAAAAAACAATTCACTACTCATACGATAACTTAAACCTGCTGTATGCAGGAAAAAATCAATAAGAGCATATTTTATTACTATTTCTGTAAGTAGAATAATAATTAGATTTTTCCATCGTATAAGTGTAAAAAATGACATTACTTACCAATTATATGCATCCTTATTCATCCAGATTTTGTGAAGTTTAAGAGTTTGCTCAATAATATCACGAGCACAACCATCACCACCATTTTTATCAGAAATATAATCAGATACTTCTTTAATTTCATTGGCAGCATCTGCAGGGCAAACAGCAATTCCTGCTTGACGCATCACTTCATAATCTGGAATATCATCTCCCATATAGATGATATTCTCATCTTTTAGGTTATATTTTTCTTTTATTTCATTATAAACCTTAAGCTTATTTGATACTCCTAAATATACATCCTTAATATTTAAACCATAAAGACGTTTATACATTCCTTCCGCCTTTGCTCCAGAAATAATAATAACTCTATAATCCTTTTTTACAGCCAACTGCATTGCATAACCGTCTTTTACATTAGTCCTTCTTAAATAATGACCTTCTTCTGTTAAAAGTACCATTCCATCTGATAATACACCATCAAAATCAAAAATGAAAGTATTTATAGCTCCTAGTTTGGCTTTGTAATTCTTCATATATTCTTATTTTACATTATTTTCTTTGTGAATAATTGTACTCATTAGCTTATAGACCTCTTTAAAGTTATTATTATCTTTAAGATTACTTATATGTTTATCCATTATTAGAGTATCATTTCTTAATGCTGGTCCAGTTTGAACTTTCTTGGGAGAATGATGTGCAACTTTATTAGCCGTTTCTTCAATTAATGGTCGCAGTAAATCGAAATCAATATTTGCTTCTTGTAGAATATCTTCTCCAATAGCATACATAGCATTTGTAAAATTACAAACAAAAACTGCTGCTAAATGTAATATACTTCTCTTTTGAGAGTCTATCTCACTAACATTATTAGATATACTATTGCCAAGTTCGAGTAGTTTATTTAAGTTGTTCTTATTATTTGCTTCCACGCAAATAGGGATATTAGTAAGGTCAATAATTCGTTGGTTACTAAATGTTTGAAGGGGATAAAAAACTCCGTGATTAGTTTGGCTCTTTAAAACATCCATATTCAAAGAGCCACTAGTATGGCATACTAATATACTTGTTTCTATACTTGATAAATCCAACTGTGAAACTGCCGAATCACTTATAGAGATGATAATTAAATCAAGACTTTTCTTAAAACTATTAATTGATGATATACTTTCAGCACTTACTTTTTCAGCAAGTATTTGTGCATGCTTAATTGTAGGTGAGTATATTTGAGATATTGAGAATCCTTGTTTGTACAGAGCCGTGGCCATATTAGTAGCGACCTTACCGCTGCCAATAAACCCAATATTTTGTATCTTTTTGCTATTCTCCATGAGCAAGCGAAAATACAAAACATTTTGTCTAAATATACTTATTATCCATTACCTACAAATCGCAAACAATTTTATCAGTGTTCAATCCTATATTTTCCTATTTTTGCAGCTTATGGCAAATAACGAAGATAAATTCAAGAAAATAATAGCCCACGCCAAAGAATACGGCTTTATATTTCAATCAAGTGAAATATATGATGGCTTAAGTGCAGTATATGATTATGCACAAAATGGAGTAGAATTAAAGAATAACATCAAAAGCTATTGGTGGAAATCAATGGTACAGATGAATGATAATATTGTTGGTATAGATAGTGCAATTTTTATGCATCCAACAGTTTGGAAAGCCAGTGGTCACCTTGGTGCTTTCAACGATCCAATGATTGATAATAAAGATAGTAAGAAACGCTATCGTGCCGATGTTTTGGTGGAGGATTTTATGGCTAAAATTGAAGCTAAGATTGATAAAGATGTTGCTAAAGCTAAGAAGAGATTTGGTGATGCTTTTGATGAGGCTGAATTTCGTGCTACCAATGGCAGAGTAAAAGAACGCCAAGCTAAAATTGAAGAAATTAGCAAGAAGCTTTACGGAGCAATGGAAGCTGAAAAGCTTGACGATATTAAGACTTTAATAGAAGACTTAGGAATTAACTGTCCTGTTTCCGGCTCTAAAAACTGGACTGATGTACGTCAGTTTAACTTAATGTTTTCTACCAAAATGGGTTCTGTAAGTGAAGATGCTGATACTATTTATCTTCGCCCAGAAACAGCTCAAGGAATATTTGTAAACTACCTTAATGTGCAAAAAACTGGTAGAATGAAAATTCCTTTTGGAATAGCTCAAATTGGTAAAGCATTTAGAAATGAGATAGTTGCCCGCCAGTTTATTTTCCGTATGCGAGAATTTGAACAAATGGAGATGCAATTCTTTGTTCGCCCAGGTGAAGAATTAAAATGGTTTGAGTATTGGAAAGCTAAACGTATTGCTTGGCATAAAGCACTTGGTATTCCAGAAGAGAATTACCGTTTCCACGACCATGAGAAACTTGCTCACTATGCAAATGCTGCTTCTGATATTGAATTCAAATTCCCATTTGGATTTAAAGAGTTAGAAGGAATTCATTCTCGTACTGATTTCGATTTGTCAGCTCATCAAGAGCATTCTAGTAAGAAACTTCAATATTTCGATCCAGAATTGAACAAAAGCTATGTTCCTTATGTAGTTGAGACGTCAATTGGGCTTGATAGAATGTTCTTATCAGTACTTTCTAATTCTTATAATGAAGAGAAACTTGAAGATGGAAGCTCAAGAGTAGTACTGAATATTCCACCAGTACTTGCTCCAGTAAAGGCTACCGTACTTCCTCTTACTAAGAAAGATGGATTGCCTGAGAAGGCTCGTGAAATAATGACTCAGCTTAAGCAGGATTACATCTGTCAGTATGACGAGAAAGATGCAATTGGAAAGCGTTACCGCCGCCAAGATGCCATCGGAACTCCATATTGTATTACCATCGACCAGCAAACTTTGGAAGACAATACCGTAACAATTCGCGAACGTGATACTATGCAGCAAGAAAGAGTTGCTATTGTTGATTTGAATAATATTATTAGGGAGAAATTGAAGATTGAGTTTTAATTAGTGGCTATAAATCTCATCGTTGAACTCGTGTTATAATTTAGTCATTTACATTAGTAAACTCCTAAATTCTAATACTTCATCCGCCTCGACCTTGACGTTTTTTATACACCATGAATTAATTAAATATTGAAATTTTAGTTGCTCAATAGAGAGTTTTTATACTTTAAAGGCGGTCAGAGATGGCTGCTTTTTTTGTAGCGCTATTTTAGGACTAGACATTTATACTGAGCCGACATAGAAATTTGTAATATTAAACGCATCTTTTGCACCTATTCTTCTTTATAATTTATATCCGTAGCTACGGCTATGCAAAGAAATTATGCATCGACTAGGCACAAAATA
>Ga0164318_10003203_pt1 | contig 15445 bp, 7 predicted proteins | sample GuaBasSedimGuay9_FD_113734 | JGI IMG/M metagenome (GOLD analysis project Ga0164318, IMG submission 113734) | Subseafloor sediment microbial communities from Guaymas Basin, Gulf of California, Mexico - Guay9, Core 4571-4, 0-3 cm | ecosystem: Environmental > Aquatic > Marine > Hydrothermal vents >...
GATAACCATCACTATAATTAACAAAATATAATGTTTTACCTTCAGTAACAAGTGATTCTTGAACAAGGTTTGCTTCTATTGTACTTCTAGCACTATTAATAACACTAAGAACTTGTTGTACTTGTTCAACACTTTTATAACCACTATCAAGTTCATCAACAAGGGTATCAGAATTTAATGCTTTTTGTATAACAATATCAAGTTCACCAATAGCATCAATAATTTTACTTATTGTATCTCTTTTAGCATTTCCTGCTTTTCCTTCTTCAACCATGGTTTTAACCATTTTCTTTAATTGTCTTTTAGTAATTTTCATTTTATTCTCCTATAAGTTAGTTTCAATACTATTTATATTATGTAAAAAAAAACACCCACCAAGTAAATGATGGGTGGTTAGTTTGTGTGCTAAATCTGATATTGTTATCTAACTCTAGCTTCTTCAAAACTTAGTCCTGTAGACGCTACGATCACGTTTACATCTATGAACTCTATGGTTTTGACAGGTTTCACTAGGATATCTACATTAAGTGTATTCGCATCAATCACCTCAGGGGTGTTGTTTGAGTCGTCACAAATAACTTGAAAGTCCGTTAATCCGCCTTGAGCTTTAACACTCTGCAAGAAGTTGTTTATCTGATTCCAAACTCTCAAGCGAATCTCAGGAGTGTTATTCACATCTAAGATAAGAGGGTTAAGGAATAGTTGAACAGTTTTCTCAATGAATAGAAGTGTTCTACGAACATTGATTCTATCAAGAGCAGATGCTTTTCTTTGAGCAGTTTTCTGTCCCCAAAGTACTGCACCAATACCCATGAACTCTTTAGCTGCATTGATATTGTTATCATACACCTTTCCGATTTCATCGTTATTCATATCAAACTTCTGTCTAAGTGCAGGAATAACACCTCTGTTTTGTCCAGCAGGAGCGTCCCAAACATTAGCTACATTATCTGTACGAGCAATAGCTTGTGATGCAAAGATTGCATTTGGAAGCCATACTTCTCTATCGTTTGCTGTATCTACTACAAGTGACCATCCACAGTAAAGACCTACATAAGAACTATTAGGATATCCAAATTGTTCTGCCGCAATAATCTTCTCTGCATGTAAATCGCCTTTAGTATCATAATCTTGGTTTACAACAACATCTCCAGACTGTGAAATCTGTAAACAATCTCTTTTTCTTTTAGGAATCAGAGTTGAGTTGATGAACTGCTTAAGTGCAGTTTGATATGTTGGAACAAGTAAATGAGGAGCAATATACTTTTCTGAGTCGGACATAAGCATCCAAGCTGATTGTACACCTTCGTCAAGTAAATGGTCAGGATCCGAATCAGGCTCTGAACCACCATCTAAGTGAAACGCTATAAACATTTCATCAGATTCAACATTTACATCAACCATTCTAAGAATAGCTGGGTAAGCAGGTAAGTCAACACCTAAAGGCTCTATTGAAATTGCAATTGAAACAACAACATCTTTATCTGCATTAAAACTCTCTGGGAAAGTTTTAAGTTTATCAAAATCTAGTTGTGAAATCTCTTCAGTGATTTTACCAAGTTGAACTTCTTTAACGTCAGTATCATCAAAAGGGTTTACAATGTAAGCCTGAATTGGTGTTCCTTCAGCTACTTCAATTCCTTTTTCAGGGTCAGTCATTAGAGTGTTATACTGTAATGTAGCAGTATCGTACTTATCACTGATATCTTCAATTTTTGCTAAAATATCTTTTGCGTTATCAATATCAGCTTGAACATAAACTCCAGTTCCTGGTGCGATTGCTTCAGCAAGAGCATCAAACTCTCCACCAACTCCAACACTAATAACTTTGTTCAACCAATATCTTATTTTACCAGCGTCATCAACAATATCACCTTCTTGGTAAGTTCCAATAGGGTAAGTTATACTACTGTTATCGCCGGCAAAGTCAACTCCAGTCCAACCGTCACCAGCACCGTTGAGAACAAGTTCCTCTGTACTATTATTAGGGAAGTTATACCAAGCGTTCGGTCCAATAAGAAGGTCAACACCATTGAAGGTATAAGTCACTTCACTATCAACAATAGCGAATGCGTATTTATCCCATACAGTAAGGTCTGTAAGCTCAGTAGGAGTAAAACCTGTTGCTTTAGTTGTATTTGCATCTGAACCATCAGGTGATGTACCATCAGTTAAAAGTCCAGGTAAAATTCCATGCTCAACTGTTCCTCTATTGAAGTCTCCACCGTAAGTATTAAACACACCGTATAAAGGTGGAGTCCAAGTATCAGCTGGGTCTAAACCTTCACCTAAACGAGGGTCATCATTAATAACATCGTCTGGGTTAGTTGTAGTTGCATCAGCTGGTCCGGTTGTAATATTCCAGAAAGGCATTTCAGCGTTGTAGATTTTAGAAGTATCATCAAAATCCATAAACCAATTAGTTGTTTGAACTATTTCAGTACCACCGTTACCGTCTGGCACTTCGTTCCATGATTTATAACCATACTGAGTAATACCAGTAGAACCACTATGTTCAAGAACACCGTTGAAAGTAATCAATGTAGGAGTACCGTCATCTGCTTGAGCCATAAATGAAACTCTGTTAGTAATCTGTTGTACTACTTCTAAAGTGGTTAACTTAGAAAGATACTTTGCATAAACATAAGCTGAGTTACCATTGACAACGTCAGTAATGAATAATGAAGTATTTTGTTCAGTTTTAAGACTTCTTGATGTAGCGTTACATTCAAACACTTCTACTGGAGCTGACATATCATCTTTAATGAATGTTCCCCAAAGGTCTGTAACATTTTTAGTATACACTTTAACTTGGAATACAAGTGGTGCTACTAATTCGTTTTGGTCAATGTAATCTGCAATATCTTGTTCTGTTGTATGTCCAGCTCCAAGTTGCTCAAACATTCCGACAAGGATATCAATTTTATCTTCGTCGTCATACTTGTACATCCAAGAACAACCTTTTTGAAAGAATTCTACTGAAGTACCAACATTGTAACCTTGTCCAGAAGGTCCGCCAGCGAAGGCAAATCCAAAGTTAGGTTTTTCAATATTATCAGTTTTCCACATTCCTTTACTTGTCTCATCAACTGCTAAGATTGCTGTGATAGAGTTTGGTCTATTCTGTGCAGCTTTCTCATAAATTAAGTTAACATCCGTTGCGGTAGGGTCAGGTGCTTCAGTTACAAGAGTACCTAAATCTTTGTGCATACCATATGTCTGATAAGCATAAGTATAATCTTGTAAATAATCTGTTTCTATGAATTCACCTGGGTTAGCAGGGTCTTCTACTTTAACGTGGTCTCCGTCAGCAGCTCTTGTTATAGTGAGTCCATTTCCTTCAGCTAAAAAATTAGATGCAGCATATAAACCATAACCATAATCTGGAGCGACAGGACGACCAAATTCATCTTCTTCAGGTAATGTAGGTCTTCCGAAAATTCCAGTAAGTTGTCTTGTATTATTAAGAGTAATTGGTCGCCACATTGGACCTTGAGGACTCTTAACAACTGTAGCTGCACCTCCAATAGATGCAGTTAGCAAGACTTCCGACTTATCAATTTCCTTCAGATATACACCTGGTGTCGAGTACTTTGCCATTTTATATCTCCTATTTCAAATATAAATAACTATATTAATAGATAGAATTACTCTATCTTAAACTTTATATTTATATTTAGATTTTAACTAATCAATAATAATAAAAACCGACTGGTGAAACATAAGTATTTTGTCTGTGGTTATAAGTTTTTATAGGGGTTAACAGATTAAAAGTGTATTTAATAGTTATAACGAAAGGTGTATTATGAGCTATATTAGCGTAACATTATTCAAAGAAGAGATAAAAGAATTTATTGATATGGTGGATGTTGCTAAACAAAATGGGTTTGAATTCAAAAGTGAATATGGGTTAAACTCACTTTATGAAAGAATACATTCTCAACATATAAGAAATCAAAAAGAAGAATCTGTAGAGTTGATACTAAAGGCAAAGCAAGACTCGTGTAAACATTCAATTGAGTTTAAGCCTGATGGTATTACAGCATTTGGTGGGAGTAATGAATGTACAAAATGTGGTTATATAGATTCAATAGAAAGTGGTAGATAAATAAATGGGTGTTGTTTTCACGACACCCATTTATAAGTTATTCATATTATAGTGAAGACATATTACTCGGTAGTTCTAAGTCTCCATCTTCAACTTCAGCAATAATCAAATCTGGTATTGCGAAGTAAGAAACCATAACATATTCCTTAGCATCTTTTACGATATCAGCATTAGTTAGTTGGTTATATAATCTATGTCGGTTTTCATTCAATTCAGCATTATTGATTTGAAGTGAACCAGAGTTTGGATCGAAAACACCAATCTGATGATATGAATGTAGTAATGCTTGGTTCATCATTCCGAATCGTCCCCATCCTATATTCCCAACAACTCCAAGCTTAAATGCGTTATCTTCCGCACCCCAGCCCTCATAGTCGTCGTTAAATTTGTTATCCAAGTAAACGGACTTCTTAATAGTAAACGAGCCACCAGTAGCCTCCGTGAAGGTAAAAAACCCATGAGGTCGTACATCACAACCTTTAAAGTTATTAGTTTCTTCATGTTTTGTACCATTGATATAACCGTACTTAAATTTATTAGGGCCTTTATCAACATCCTTAATTAAAGTATTCGTCAGTTTATTTGATAGGTTAATAACTTCACTAAAATTTGAAAAGTAATCAACAGTCAAATCTTTATCACTGAGTATATTTAATATATCATGAAAAAATGTAGGTGTCGGTATAATATCATTATCATGTAAGATAACCCAATCGGCTGACGCAGCATCAACAGCAGCATTTCTTAATTCACTTCTATGTGATGTCATCAAAGGGTCGAAATGGTAGATGTATGTAAAATCCATTTTCTTAGCAAACTTTTCAGAATACTTTTCCTCACCGTGTTCTATAAGAATAAATTCAACTTGGTCTTCCAACCATCCATTATCTTTTCTTATATTGGTGACAACATTCATAGTGTGCCAAAGGTTTTTTAATCTAGCGTATCCAAAATTAAAAATTAGGAACGATAACTTTTTTTTATCTTTCATATTATACCACTCACTTACTTTTAGTTATGGTTCTCTTCATATTCATTTAATGAACCGATGTTGATTTTATCGTAAATCACCCAATCAGGTCTCATATCTTTTTTTAATATAAAGAGATGTCTGTCGGCTTTTTTAAAGTTACCGTCTAGTATTCTAACCATATTCCACGACTCTAATAATCCTGTAATAGTATTTCGTCTAGCATAATCATCTTCGCTGACATCACTATAACCATCTTCAATTAAAAGAGGGAATAATTCTTTGAAATGAACTATTACATAAGTACCGTTGATTCGAGTTAGATAACAGGATGGATAAAGTATATGTTCTTTTGTATTAGCAATTCCAATACGAGACAACATTTCTTTTATTATTTTCTCGTGCATAATTGGTTCTACTGAGACTCCAATCATATACACCTCCTATGTTTCTTCAGTTGTTATAGGAGCGAAGTTTATCTCTGTAAATTTAAAAGTAACTGTGAAATCTACTTCTTGACCATTCGTATAATCCAATTCTAATGCAGAAATGTTTATTGGAAAACATCTACTAAATTTTATATTAGCAACTTTTCTTTTTGAATTATCTACAATATCAACATCAATAGATTTAATAAAGTTCATTTTCATTCTATCGGCTGGGTCATCAGAAGTATTATCAGCTTCTTCATATCGCATATCCATAATGTATTGTGCCATATAAAAGTAGTTCATTAAATTTTCTGTTAGTTTAAAAGTGATTGTGATATCACCTAAGTCATTATTCTTATGACTACCAGGGTTGAGATAGTGCTCCCCTCTCCACTCTGACATAATCATATCTATGGAGAACCCAGGCAAAGAAATACTTCGTATAAAGTTATGATAAAGTGCCATTTCATTTTCATACTCTAAAGTAGGAATATTAGAAATTATCACCTTAAAATTGGTATCATGAAAAGTGTTTATTTGTGGGTTTGCTCCAATCGACATAATTATATTCCTTTATTACTTAGGTTCGGTGATAATTTCATCAAGAACATAAATAACTTCAGGATTTACTTCGTCAGGTAGTGCATCGAAATCAATTTTATGGAGGTCAAGTTCTACATCAGTCTCTAAAAGTTTTTGATAGTCTTCCATTTCTTTATTACGCATCTCAAGAGCATCTTTACTATCTTCTTCAAGTTTAGTAATTTTAGCTGTTACAGTATCACGGTCGTCTTGGTCAGCAAGTTCAAATCCAGTTGGAGTAACTTTAACATTACCCTTTTCATCCTTTGCACCAAATTCGTTATAAACTTCACGAAGCTTATCAAGATAGGTTTTATAACCTTCTGACTCTGTTTCGTATGCTTCACGGATTGCAGTTGTTTCAGGCTCAAGAGTTTTTGAGTTTTTCACAAGTGTATAAACAAGTTTCTTTGATTTTTTGTCACCATCTAATAGGTATTTAATAGCTGCCTCGATGTTGAGCAAGTCTTTTTTCTTGAAAGTCATGGCTTTCTCCTTAATGTAAATCATTCAAATAGAATTATATATTATCAATTAGGAGACTTGATACTATCTCATCTCCTAATTTTATTTATATTTTAACAATCTTCTTTTTAATAGAATTTAGTAAAAATGTTAAACTTCGTTAAATACTAACTGTGTACCGCTAACAACACCTTCATACTTAACTCCTTCTATTATCATATAAACCGTATGTCCGTCAATGTATATTCCAGATTTATAATTATAGCTACCACCAGATGAGTCTCCACCGTGTGAGCTACCCATTAAAGATATATCACCATTATGTAGTTTTAATATGGCTTCACTTGCTCCACCACCTGTACCACCAAATGAAGCACTTTCAGACCTAAGTATAGTTTGATAGTCATTTACATCTTCATAGTCAATAAAGTTTTCAATTGTTTTGTCAGTGCTATATACTTGATTCATTTCAAGTTTAGATAATTTCGTAGAGTATCCACTAGGATATGTTTGATAATACTTTGTTTCTAGTGAAGCAAAATCTACATCATGAGTAAATACACTATATTTAGCAGTATCTCCAGCTGAACTTGCGGAGTGGTCTATTATTGATTTACTTTCGTAAAGACCACCACCGTGTGTTACAGAAACCATAGCGTTATCAACTTGAGTACCAAGCTCACCAGTTGTACTACGGTAAAGGTGTGGAGACATATACAGTTGTCCTGTTTTAATATCTCCATTAGTTTCAATAGAGTTAGTAGTTATATTCACACGAGTGCTATCAATATCAATACTTGAACTTGGGTTAGTTTTATTAGTATCCCAATTCAAATATTCGCATGCCATTCTAAGAGAATCACTTTTAGCAGAAACCACACTATGTGAACCATTATTCTGTTTACTCACATCGGCATCAATATATCCTCTCATAAATACTTCCGGTGTACCAGAAATACCAGTTGCTTGTGGGACAGCTTGTGATTTATCTTGCATGAAGTTTATTCCACCAGATATATAAATATTCTTAGTCCATACGGCTTTCCAAATATTACTTGGTGCTCCTAAACTTGAATTATAATCAGCTCTACTATTTGGATGTTCATGTGCTCCACCCCAACCAATATAGCTACTTGAGCTTGAGCGTGTAGATATTGTAGGTAACATATCACCAGCAACATATATTGGTAAGTAATTCTTCTGAGAACTTCCACCGTATGCCCAACTAGATGAAGACGATGTTGTCTCACCTTGTAGCATGTGAATACCGTAAACACCTTTTGTTTTATTTCTACCGTTAAGCTCGTAAGCCGCCCAATCAGCATCGGATAATTCACTTACATCATCACCGTATTCAACACCGTACACTTTATTTCTATTCATCATAGCAAGTGAATATTGGTCGTAATAGTTGTATATATCAGATTTCCATAATTCATTATCTGATTCATCTGCACTTTGTCCTAACTCTAGTGCGGCATCAATAGCAGCTTGTCTCATTGCTGGACCGTCTAGGAAACCTAAGTCTGCAAAAGCCGATGCTTCATCAAATAATGGATGTGCCATTTTGGAATCATCAACCCCAAGCCAATCTCCACCTTGATTATAGTTTATTCTTATACCACCCTCAAATGCAAGTCCGTTTAAGAATGTTATGGCTCTATTATCAGTACCGGTTGAATCGTAGTCACCTAATACTCCAATACTACCAGTTTTAACATGCCATTGGTAAATCGTGTGGAAGAACTGTGGGTTATCCAAAGTCTCATTATATCCACCCAAATCCATTGTTGGATAAGGATAAGGTAAACCATCTACATCGTGTGCCATTTGAGGCATTACTTGGAAACGAACCTTAAACTTCTCAAAAGGATTTTCAGGTGCATAAGTCTCTTCTGTTGGTGGAATGTAATCCCAACCCCAGTCAACTTGGAAACTATTATATTCATAGTAATCCCATTGGTGTGCCGATACTGCTTCTCCTAAGATATAATCATCTTTATTGTATCCTACTCGTTCAGCTCCGAAGTGTATTCTTTTTACTCCACCAAATTTCATGAAGAAGTTGTTTTCTATATCATTTTCACGACCGTTAAAACTATCTCGTGTAATGTTATTGAATACAAGTTGTCTTTCAGATTCCTGTACGAGTAAACTGTTAGAGTAATCTGCACTATCATAAATAAGGTTTATGGTAGTCATATAAGAGTCACGCCATTTATAATACTTATTACCAATATCAAGGTAAGAATATACTGGAACAATATCAGATTCAAATCCGACCATGTTACCGTTCCAAGTACCCTCAATGTACTGAGTTGTAAGTCTATTAGAAGCCCATATATCCATAGAATAAATATTTCTAAATTCGTATAGGTAAGTTGGCTGATACGGTTCATTCATTGCATCAGGGTTAGTATCAAACATTGCTTGGTTAGTTGGGTTTCTTGGTCCTGCATAGAAACCACCCAAGTCTAATGTTGGAACCCATCTTAATTCTTGACCGTCACTCACACTTACTATTGGTCTTGAAGTTAATGAAAATCTTGTTGTATCGAAGTCTGTTGTCTCTTCAAAACTCATCTGAGGTAATATTTGGAATGGGTTTATTTGATCCATTCGTTGGTTATAACCGTAAGTACTTTCACCCTCAGGAAGTTTAAGAGAGTGGTTCCACATCATGCTATGTGCAATTTGTTTTTTCCAACTCGATCCAGATGATGCTGTTTCGTAAGCGTCTCCACCAGTAGGTTCCATAACAAATCTTGAGAATGTGTTAGGGTCTTCTCTGTGTGGTTGGTTTATAAACTCAATGTATCCAGAGTCTGCAGTATCTTTACCAAATAAACTCTGTGGGAATCTATTAGATAAGTCTGAAGGAGTATCTTCAGTTTCTATTGGTTGTTCTTGTCTGAAGAACTTTTTATTTTCAAACGAGAATGTTTCATCGTGTTGTCCAGCAAATCTTACTGATAATCTGTTGAAGTAACCGTCCGAGAATCGTTCTGCATTACTACCAAGTGCAGGAGCAGATGGGAATACATAACCGTACCAAGAATGCTCATAAGGTTGTTGACCGTCGTTATCAAAGTCCCCACCTGTTTTGAAATCAGGGGTGTCGTTAAGGTATACTTCATGGTTAGAATCAAAGTATCTCAATACAGTATTTTGTTCTGGTAAAACATCACCAGTAGACCATTCCAAATTAGCCATAGGCATCAAAGTAGGTTTGTAATTTGTCTGTACAGAATTATATTGTGAATCCTCATATAAGAAATCCGTTATTAAGAACCCTTCTGTTGTAATTTCAAAACTATTATTACTCATATAAGGGAAATATAAATCTTTTTTCGTTTCGTAAGCAGCAAAGCTCAATAGTGCAGTTGTTAATCTATTAAACGATGCTGAACTATATGATTGCCATTCCTTACCTAAAGTAAAATGTGAACGACCATAAACATTAAACTCATATAATGATGTGTCTGTTCGGTTCACATATCCGAAAGGTATTACATATTGTGCACCAGGATTGTTCCAATTAATTGCAGGTTTATATTCACCCTTTGCAGTGTCTATTTGGTCTGTGCTATTAGCTACTGAAGGCATTAGGTTACCAATAATATCAGTATTCATATAAGAAGCAACAGCTCTCATTCTTGACACGTCTGTCCATTGGTTTATATCACTTGGTGTTGTGCTATAACCATTTTTGTTGTATTGAACATCAAAGAAAGGAAATGTATCAGAAAATATATCTACACTTTTCGCAGTATCTTCATTTCCTTCACGATTATAGATACTTTGTAAATTGGTTGCATATTTCTCTCTCCATTCAGCTTTTTCTCCAAAACCTTGTGTAAATCCGTAATAAGAGAAATACATATTACCTCGTGGTTTTGTTCTGAAATCACTTTTAACAAGTCCTTGTGTATTCCAGTCATTACCAGTTATAAAATCTGAATAATCTTGTGCAGGGTTATAAACAATTGCATTAGTGTAATTGTTACTTGAATACATTCTATCAAACTGAGCAGAATTTTTAATATAACCGAGTTTACTTCCAGAATTTTGTTGCTTTTCTAAGAATGTATCATTGATATTTGCTGTGTCTGGAATTTCATCATCAGCACCAATACCATAGAAATATGCAATACTACTTTCACTAAGAGTACCATCCTTAAGACCTTCATTACTAAATGTATCACCATCAGATGCAAACATTTTTCTTGGGATAATATGATTACTAAACACTGTTGTCTTATCAGTTATCAAAAGTGCTCTATTAAAGTGATTTGGGTTATTAGATAAGTTGAATGCAAAGCTATCTTGATCTGCAAAAGACTGTGTTGCACTCTGGTTCCAAACATTAAAGTAAAATGCTCCGTGATTCGTAAAACCAAATGATGCAGGTTTATTATTAGTTGTCATTCCAGAGTTTGGTTTCACATAGTAAAAACTATCTAGCTCACCAACATCGTCACTTCTAAAAATATTTAAGTCAAAAGTTACATTTTCCCAATCTAAAGAATCATCATGGTCTTCAGACTTTCTGTTAATTGCTAAGTTAAATCTCTTATAGTACTTATAGTTTGTATTATATATGTAATCAAAGTCACCATCGTCACCGGTTAATACAGGTTCTGAAATATTATGTTTATAAGCAGATATTAAGTCTCTTGTTAATGTTTTGAAAGGTTGGTCGTAACCAATATTATCCTCAATATTAAATACAATTCTACCATTCTGATATAAATCACCGTAGTTGGCAATTATATTAGAATAAACATCCCAATGGTTAGGATTGACATTATCAGTCAAATCAACTTCAGTAAAGTGTGTCCAATCTGAATAAGAACCTAATCTAAAGGTTGAACTATTTTGAGTATGAAGTTTATTTTGGTAAGTCCAAGCACCAGGCATTTTCAGAATACCAGTTAAGAACTTAGAACTAATCAAAGTACCTTCAGCAATATCTTTAGTGCTTCTCACAAGTCTGTCTAATGTAGTATCTTTCTGTGATTGTAACCCAACAAAAGCCTTCTCTTCAATTGTTTGTCCTGTTGTTCTGAATAACATTGAATAAGAAGTTTGGTCTGAACTAAGAATCGCACCAAGAGAATCATTATCATAAGCCGTAGCATAATCTTTAGTGACCATATAAGACTTTAAAATTGTTAATCTTTCAGCATCCCAAGTTTCATCACTATCAGTATTAGTAAATAAACTAACAGCTTCAATACCTGAGCCATCCGTTGTAATAGCAGATGCAGCTCCGAGTTCTCTAGACATAATTAAGTTACCGTCATTATCCGTTTCACTTATGAACTGGAAAATATCAGGATTAATCATTTTATATAAGCTTCTAGCGTTATAATATGTACTATTTTTTTCAACAGAGTCATTTCTAACTTCCATATTATAACCAAGCATAGAAGCTCCGTACCAACCTTGGTCAGATCCAGTAGCTCCTTGCCAGTCAGTAGTCTGCCAGTTAAAGAACTTATAAGCATAACTTGAAACCGCACCAAGTGATTTAACCGTATTAGTTGTATATGTACTTGTTCCTGTAGCCAATCTTAAAACCGCTTGGTTGAAAAATTGTTTTGTATCAAAGTCAACATCGGATGCAAAGTTACCATAAGACCGTCCACCTATTGATACCTCTCCAATAGCAAGGTTTCTAAATTCAGAACCTGAGTGGGCAGTGATATCGTTTACATCCATAGAATAGTTATCGTATGGGTTTATAGTTTCTCGTGTAATGTTGAATATAGAACGAGTATCAAGTCCTAATAAGAAACTGTCAACTGAAGTATCTAAGTTTTCACCTTGTTTTGACCAAAGTAAACTATACTCACCAAGTTTAGTATGCTTAATAAGAGTACCAGCAAACTCCATTCTATTCATTCTATCTAATCCAGACAGAGTATCATCAATAATATCTTTCTGTGTTTCAGCATCGTAATTTTGAGCTTGGAATACTGGGTAAGTATTATCGTTTGGTACATATTCAGGATCGTATTCTGCACCATCAGGGTTATGACCATTAGGACTGTTTCGTATATCACTCCATTCAAGTTCTTTATATCCAAGTCCAGAATACAAGTCATTAGCTACAACAACTTTATTGTATAAATATTGTTCGTTACCATATCTATAAGAAGGTACTCCATCTCTACGGAGTAAAGAAATTTGACCGGCATTTAACTTCTTAGCCCAAACTTGTTCTTTACCATAAATGCGATTAGCAATTATGTGTTCCCATGGAGTTCTAAATTGTCCAAAACCAATTTTATCGAAACCTAACACTCTTCTATTTCCTTGAGTATCAGATAATTCTAATCCAGGAACTTGTGAAGGTGCGTAATCTCGAGAAGACATTTTGTATTCTTGTTGTCTTTGTACATCGTCACTTATTGAACCGTACATCCACCAAGCATAGTTATCGTAGTCATCAGATGCAATCAAACGAATGGCATCACCATCTGTATCAAGAATCTTATCATACCCAAGTAACTTATGTTGTAAGTCTAAAGTAGGCTTCATCCAAGTCGGACCGTGATTCCAAGTTTCAGTAACTTCATCATACTTTTCGTCTTTAATTGTTATGAACTCTGTTGTTGGGTCTTGTGCACCCGTATTATCTTGCATCCATTTGAAGTATGATGAATAATCATAATTTCTTTGTTTAGATTCATCAAAGTTATAAAACAATGCGTTATTACTAAAGTCAAGAATGTTATTTGAAGCATATTGGTTTTCAATCTCAACCCATTCAACTGAAACCATTGTAGGTTTATCTTCTACATTTGGGTCTTTTGCATCTCTGCGAATACTTTTAATCATATCGTCACGGTTTACAATCGCACTGGATAGGTTAGGTGTATCAACAGGGGTAGTACCTGAACCGTCGTTCACATAAAGAATTAAACGCTCGCTTTGGTACGTCCCAGGCAGTTCTGAACCAACTACATATCTAATGACATAGTCAGTAGTCGCAATTAAATGTCCAGGGTTTATTGGGTCGTCTATAATAGAACCGTCAGTAACAGTATTTGTTGTATTATAAGGAACTAAGAAAGTAAACATATATTTTTGATTGTAACTTCCATCAGGATTCTTTTGTGACAAATCAATATCTGAATAAATGTAAGATTTATTTTCTGAATTTATTCTTCCAAATTCTTTTTTATATTTATCACCAACATAAGTTCCAGGCTTGTCATATAAATTATTATCTATATCAGTTGAAGAGAATACTCTTTTATCCCATTGAACTCCAAAGAAGTTATTTCCAGAAATATCAGCTGGCTCTGCAGGTGATTGGTCATTTGGAACTGAAACTGATGGAGAGTTTAACACAGCCCAACCATCAAAGTTGTTTGTAATATTTGTATCAAACTGAATATTAATATCAGTACCAGATTCAGAAATACGGTCTATCATTTGTCCGTAGTTAATCTGAATATCTAATTCAAACGAGTCAAGACCAGGTTTTCCATAGTCAGCTTTAATGATTGGTTCTGGTAAAATAGATACAGTGAAAGGATATAACTCTTTTGACCATTCCCATTTAACAGTTCCATCGTCTTGAGGTATCTTTTCATAAAGTCTAATATATGTAATAATTTTATTAAATCTTACTGTACCACATTGGTCATTGAGTTGTACTCTATAAGTAGCAACAGTCTGTTCAATATCACCTTCTGGCTTATATGCCTTACTGAAGAATCTAATATTTTCAAACATGCTAAAGCCTTGAGCTTCCATTAATTCAAGATTAACAATTCTTTTACTGTAGTCAATCTGTCTTCCTAAAGTATCAACAGTCGGATAATCAATAATAAACTGATTTGAATTGAAAGTTTTATCGTTACCGTGAGAGTCACTATTTTCAAATCTCTCCCAAGCTCTTAATGTGTCGTCTATCTCAGATTTAGCAGAGAAAGTAGGAACCGTTACATTTTTAGGATTACTAATATCACCATAAGTAGGGTCTTCAATTACATCATAGTCTACTTGTGTTGCATCGTTTACTACTTGAGTAGTTCCGTTAGTCAGTTGCCAAATCCAAGTATTGCCTCTTGGAGTAATGATTTTATCATTAAATACAACAACACCAAAGTCGTCTCTAACTGGAATATTACTTAGAACGCTTCCCATAGTAGGTTGAGTGTTCAATCGTGTAGTTCTATAAATCCAAAGAGTCTCAACTGGCATATCTTTGATTGCTGAACCGGTATCACTTCCACCTTCTACAGTATCAATCCAATCACCGTTAGCATCTTCACTACCAATATCATCTCTGAGGTAATCTACTCCTCCGTTATTACCACCAATAAGATTTCGTTCAAACTTAATTGAACTAATCATATTGTTATAGTTGGTATCCGTTACTCCAACACACTCCCAATAACCAGTAGCTATTATAAAGTTAGAAGCATTATCAATTCCATTATAATCTTTAGATGTTTTGATGATTCTATATTTATCATCTTGACCATAAGTTCTTTCAGTTACGGCTGATGAAGAACCAGGTGGTCTCCAAAAGTAAACATCGTCTTCAAATAGAATTCCATCTAAACGATTTACCATAGTTGAGAATGGTTGATTTTTTATATTTGATGATGGAAACTTCGTTAGGTTTCCATTTAGCGGGTCTTTATCTCCAAATTTATATGTGAATGGAGCGTCACCAGTACTATCAAGTCTGTGGTCGTAAACAGGAGCAAATCCAAATACCGAGAAAGTTGGTCTTCCCTGAGTGTCGGATATGTTGTGTTGTAGTTCAGCTAATTTCGACAAAGTATCCGAATTTACATAGGTGAAAGAATTAAATGCCGACATATATTACCTCTTATATTATTTCAATTTTAATTGTATTCTTTA
>Ga0164318_10003204_pt1 | contig 15445 bp, 16 predicted proteins | sample GuaBasSedimGuay9_FD_113734 | JGI IMG/M metagenome (GOLD analysis project Ga0164318, IMG submission 113734) | Subseafloor sediment microbial communities from Guaymas Basin, Gulf of California, Mexico - Guay9, Core 4571-4, 0-3 cm | ecosystem: Environmental > Aquatic > Marine > Hydrothermal vents...
AATAATAGGCATGGTGCCTTTTTTGAATAGCTTTTTGAGTCAAATTTATACTGTTTATGTTATCTTTTTAGTAATAAAAAGTATACTTTACATTAAAAATATTAAGCTTAATATAAAGCTTAATATATTATTTTAATACCAAATTTTTCAGGGGATTATTTTAAGAAATACTTATTTAATTATATATATATATTAGCTATATCTTAGCTGGTTTTTTTATAATAGAAAAACCTTTTTTACCATCCATTTTTACAAGCATCGGGAAATATGTTCTAATATGGAATACATATTCTTTTTTTTCAGCAATTGCACTATTATTTAAAATCCAATCCCAATCAATATAATCATCAGAATTAAAACTAATATTAAAATAACCGACATCCATTGCCACAAGGTTATGAAAAAAATGGGTTCCTTGCGATGGCTCAATGTTAAAATTTTCAAGAGCTGTTTCTATAATTATTTTTGCATAGTTAATATCCGACCATTGAACAGGAACACCAAGAAATTTATCCCTTGTGCCCCATCTACCGGGGCCAATTAAGATATATTCCTCTTCCATATCTTTAAGTTTTTTATTAAAGTATGAAACTTCTTCTTTTATTTTCATTGTTTTTGTATTATCAAAATTTTTGGGATCTACGACAACAATATTTTTTATATAATCTAAAATACCATGCCCCATTCCTTCTTTTGTAAAAACAATCAAATCTTTTTTGTTTTCAATTTCTTCCTGAGATATCGAAACTTCTTCAGAAAGAACTGTTAATGGCCTTGCTTGTAAAAAGTAAAAAGTTGGCAAAATATTTTTCATTTTGTCTTTCGTTAAATCCACAGCAAATTCTATTTCTATAGGTACCCCAAAAGCTTTTTCGCTAATGTCTAATATTTCGACTAATAGTTCCGATAATGGCACATAGTTATATTTTAAGATATTACTAAAATTTAAAACTTTTGGACCACGAGCTGAAAGTCCATCTATAATACGTTTATTAACATGATCCCAGACGGAAGCAAGGTGAAATAAGCTTTTATGTTTTTCAGCTACCTCTATATCTAATTGTTCTAAAGTGGCATGTTCTCCTTTTAATAAATCAATATCTTTATTTAAATCTATGGCATAAAATTTAGTTTGTGAATATTTAACTAAATCTTCTTGAGTCCAATATGAAATATTAGGATATTTAGGACAAAATCTATATGTTCTTTCTCCTTCAACAACAGATTGACCAAGCCCCAATGCAATAGCTGCTACTCCATCAGAATGTTTCATATAAGATATTGGATAATAATTATATGATTGGGCAACACCTGAAATATGAGGATAGAAATAATTATCATATTGTTGTCCAACTATTTCTTGAATAATAACTGCCATTTTTTCTTCTTCTATTTGATAATTCAAAAATTCTATATAACTTTTTGCTTCTTTTAGAAATACTGAACTATAAACTAATTTAATGGCATCTGTAAGATGTTTTAGCCGGACTTTTAAGTCTGGATGATTATTGGGTAACATATAGGTAGAATAAATTCCAGCAAATGGCTGTGATTGTGAATCTTCTAAAAGACCAGAAGAACGTACAGCTAAAGGTTTTTTTACTCTTTGTAAATATTTTGTTAATTTATTTATCAATTCTTTGGATAGTTGCCCAGACACAAAACGTTTTTTTATCTCTATATCATCATCAATTTCAATAATATTTGATAATTTATTATTTTCTATAAATGTATCAAATTCTACTGTTCCTATTATCAATGTAGGAGGAATTCTTATATTAAGCCCATCAAGTTTTTTTTCAAGATCGAGGGTAGATAATAATGCATTAACAAATGCTATACTTCTTCCTTTTCCACCTAATGAACCTTCTGCTAATCGCATAACTTTATTGTAATCCTGCACTTCAGAAGGATCAAAAGAAATAATTCTGCCTTTTGATTGCATATCTCTTAATTCTTTGAAAACTTTTATCAAAAAATCCCTATGGGATTCTGTATTAGGGAAATCGCTATTTTTCAATGGTCTTATTCGCTTGGCAAATTCAATTTCACCACGTGCAAGCAACCAGGAAGAAAAATGATTTTTTCTGCTATGATATAATAATGATTCTGCTGGTATTTCCTTTAACTTTTCACCAAATTCAGCTATTGTAGATACCCTATCTATTTCATTGCCTTTCTCATCTCTAAAAATAAAATCTCCAAACCCTAAATAATCCACAATAAAATTATGTAGTTCCTTTAATAAAGTCGGAGAGAATTTATGTATAAATTGTGCATTATATTTATCTGCATATTTTTTATGATTCTTGCAAGAAGATTGCAATAATATAGCCACATCCCATTTTTCTCTATATAACTTATCAATTAAGCTAACCCCTGCTAATTCATCTAATACACCATTTTTTTCATATCTAACATCAGAAATAACACAGAGTAAATATTCTTTGTATTTTTCACATATTTCCAATGCCTCTTCATAATTTTTTGCAAGCAACACTTTAGGTCTAACTCTCATTCTATAAAATTTACGTCTGTCATTTAATTCTTCCTCTATCAATCTTTTGGATTGGAGAAAAATTTCAGTGTAAAGCTGCGGTAAATAAATTGAATAAAATTTTATAGAGTCCTCAACTAATAAAATAACTCTTACAAAACCCTCTTTTGTATCATCTTCTAAATTCCATTGATCTTCAATAAATTTCACCATGGTTAGGAAAAGTTTAGAATCACCGTTCCACAAAAATACATTATCAATATATTGACTAATATCTTTATTCTTTTCAAGAATTCTAATATCTGATTGAACTGTTAATAACAATAAAAAAGGGATATTAGAATTTTTTTCTTTGACTTTTTTACTTAATTCAAATGGAGAAATATCACCAATTCTCATAGTAGAAATTACTAAATCAAAATCATGTTTTCGTATTTTTTTTAGAGCTTCTTCACCTGTGGGAACATTTGTAATTTTTGGAATCGTGGTTAAATTCAATTGGTAATATTCCCCAAAAATCTGTTCTGTTAATCTCCCATCCTGTTCAAAAATAAATGCATCATAAAAAGTTGATACAAGTAAGATCTTTTGAACTCTCTTTTTCATTAAATTAAAAAAACGTTCTTCCACAGATTTAAATTTATTGAAATAGTAATTTAACTCTTTAATATTCATTTTAAGCTCTTACTGTTAAAAATTAAAATCATTATTTATCATTCTAAATAAAGATTTTTTAGCGTTTAGAATTATCTCTTCATCCAAATGGATTTCATACTTTTCTTCTTTTAAGCTCATATATAATTTTTCGAGAGTTATTTTTTTCATATTAGCACAAATTCCTTGATTTGATAATGGAATATATTCACCATCAGAAAAAATTTTTCTCATTTGGTGAATTAAACCTACCTCTGTGCCAATGATAGCTTTTTTTATATTATTTTCTTTGATATATTTAAGCATACCAGAGGTAGATGCAATAACATCAGCTTTATCCAAAACTTCAGAAGGAGATTCTGGATGAGCTATTAAAGGATAATCTGGATATAATTCTTTTTTTTCATTAACATCACTTATTTCAAAATTATTGTGAACATAACAATATCCATCATATAAAATTATTTCTTTATCTTTAACATTCTTTTTAATATAAGCACCTAAATTTTTATCAGGTAAGAAAACTATTTTCTTTTGTTTTAAAGATTGGACAACATTCAATGCATTAGAAGAAGTGACACAAATATCTACATTTGCCTTTACATCAGCTTTTGTATTTATATATGCTACAAAAACAGCATCAGGATATTGTTCCCTTAATTTTTTAACATCATCGCCTGTTATCATTTCAGCCATATTACAGCCAGCTGAAATATCCGGTATTAAAACTTTTTTATCCGGAGATAAGATTTTAGCAGATTCTGCCATAAATAAGACACCACAAAATACTATTATATTACTGTCTGTATTTGCTGCTTTTCTTGAAAGTTCTAAACTATCCCCCGCAAAATCGGCAATATCCTGAACTTCACCAATTTGATAATTATGAGCTAATATAACAGCATTTTTCTCTTCTTTTAATCTTTTAATTTCATTTATTAGTTCTTCTTTTTGCATTTCTTAACTTCCTTTTTATTATTTGTTTCATTCTATTATGTTCTTTAAATGTTTTCGAAAAATAATGTTTGCCATTAATATCTGCTAAAAAATATAAATAATCAGTGGAATCTGGAAAAATTGCAGCAACAAAAGCATCAATACCAGGAGAACAAATAGGAGTTGGTGGCAGTCCTTTATGAAGATATGTGTTATAATCAGATTTTATGCTTAACTCTTTGTTTGTTAATCTCTTGGGCTTATCTAAAAGATATTGGACTGTTGGACAGGCCTGTAACCTCATTCCTTTGCTAAGTCTATTATGGTATACAGAGCTAACAATTTTATATTCTTTTTCGTCAGATGTCTCTTTCTGTATAATACTTGCTAAAATCAAAGTCTGATAAAAAGATAATCTATAATGTGGGTGACGTTTTGACCATATAGGATCTGTTTTTTTCACAAAATTATTATACATGACTTTTATTAAATCTTTAAAATCAATATCTTTATCAAATTTATAAGTATCAGGAAATAATAAGCCTTCTAAATTTTGATATTTATTATTTGTAATTTTTTTTGCGAAATCCTTTGAAGATAATACATTTAAAATAGAATCATACTCTATATTAAATTTTTCAGCTAAAACTTTTGCTATCTGCCTTAAATTATAGCCTTCCGGTATTGTCAACTTTTCAAGCTTTATTTTTCCGATAATAAACATTTTTAGGATATCAATAGCCGGTAAAGGCTCATTTATTAGATAATGCCCTGATTTGATATATTTTGCACAGGGGAATAATTTATTATAAATTTTGAATACATAAATATTCTTGATTAATCCTGCTTGTTTTAAATTAGATAAAATAGTATGATAGTTTTCCCCACGTTTAATAAAAAATTTTATTGGATAATTTAAATTTTCATTTTTATATTCTAAATTTAAATAAAAAAAAGAGATGAAAAAAATAAAACTTAATATAAATAATATGATAATATACTTTTTCATAATTCATCAAGATAAGATTGAAGAATAACAGAAGCAGCTATCTTATCGATAATCTTTTTTTTATCTTTTATTTTTCTACCCTGTTGTTTGATTATATTATTAGCTTCCCATGTTGTTAATCTTTCATCTACTCTAACGACAGGCAATTTTGTTTTAAATTCTAAATATGATATAAACTCATCAATCATTTTTGCACGAGTCCCTACGGTTCCATCCATTTTAAGAGGGTAACCTACTACTATTTTAGTAATATTTTCTTTTTCACAAATATTTTTCACCTTAGCAGCCAATTCCTTCTTATCTCCTGTTACAATAACTCCATAGCTTATAGCAAAAGTATTTGTAGGATCACTTATTGATACTCCTGTTCTTTTATCTCCAATATCCAAAGCAAGTAATCTCATCTTCAAAAATTTATATTAAATATAGAAAAATATAAATTAATCTGGAAGTAATTTTCGTTTAAACTATTAGGGTATGGAGTTCTAATTTTTGTAAAATCTTCACCATCAAAATAATAATAAGAAGAATGTAAAGGTTTTGTATTAACAAAATTGTAACGTAGTTTAATTCCTATTCCAACAGGATAACCAAATCCAAAGTCAAAAATTTTATAAAAATATAAAGAAGGTGCAAAGCCAAAACCATATCTTGCAAAATTTATGTCTCCTTCCTCCCATAAATCTCGTCTAATCTGTAAAATTCTAAAAATTAAAGCATGATAATAATAACCAATATCTGTATAAAAAATCAGTCCTGATTGTGGTTCTAATAAATAATAATAATGATAGACTAATGGATTTTTAGATTGCCATAAGTAAAAACCCAGTCCTGTTGAAAAATTATATAATCTTCTATCTTGTTCATAACCAAAATTTTCATGTTTAAATACTGGTGGAAAACTTCCAATGGTAAATTCTCCAAATGCTAAAATTTTCTTTGTTAATCTATAATTAAGATTAACTTGAAATGTTGAAGCCGATTTAAATAAATTTTTAACATCTCCAATAGGAGTTAAATATCCACCGCTCAACGATGCAAAATATTTATAAGTACACTGTTTTTGCTCTATACCAAAACTAAAAACGTATAAAACTAACACAAAAGAAAAAATTTTTTTCATTTTAAACCTTTAATTTCATTGGGCTTAAAAACTCCCTTTTCAGTAATAAAACCAGTTATTAAATCAGCAGGAGTAACATCAAACGCAGGATTTAATCCTGGACTTTTTAAGGGAGCAGTTCTTACTTTTGTAACTTTTTTTAATTCTTCATTATATCCCATTGTGTATAGGACTTCTTCATCAGATCTCATTTCAATAGGTATCTGACTGCCATCGGAAATATTAAAATCTATAGTAGTAGTAGGTGCTGCAATATAAAAAGGAATATTAAAATATTGCGCTAATATTGCTCTATCAAAAGTCCCGATTTTATTTGCAGTATCTCCATTTGCTGCTATTCTATCCGCACCTGTAATAATAATGTCCACTTCTTTATTTTTCATAAGAAAAGCAGCAGAACTATCTGCAATAATTTTATGTGGTATATTATTTTCTGCAAGTTCCCATGCTGTTAATCTTGCGCCCTGCATTCTAGGCCTTGTTTCATCTACCCAAACAAATATATTTTTTCCATTATTTTTTGCTTTATAAATTGGAGCTATAGCTGTACCCCAATCAACAAAAGCAAGCCACCCTGCATTACAATGCGTTAATATTTTATCTCCATCTTTTATTAATGCTTCGCCATAATCACCAATAGCAGATGCCATTTTAGAATCTTCCTCAGATAAAAATTCAGCTTTTTCTAATGCTAATTTAATTTTTTCTTCTTTATTTTTCCCTTTTAATCCAGCATGCAAGACATTGTCAATAGCATAAAAAAGATTTACAGCAGTAGGTCTTGTATTTTTTAAAATTTCATATCCTTTGTTAATACCTTCTTCTGTATCTTCCTCCATAAAGACCTGAACCATACCGTAAGCACCAGCTATAGCTAATGCGCCTGCTCCACGGACAACCATTGTAGATATAGCATCAGCAGTTTTCTTATAATTATCACTTTCAAAAATTTCGAATTTATGGGGAAGTAAAGGCTGATTTATCATTTTAACAATATTATTTTCCATCCATACGGTTTTGTAATCTTTATTGCCTACTAACATATAAATCCTTTCTTAAAAAAAGCTTGACAAAACATTTTTATTATTATATTATAGTCAAAAGCTTAGGGGCCATGGCGCAGTTGGGAGCGCGTTTGACTGGCAGTCAAAAGGTCACGGGTTCGAATCCCGTTGGCTCCATTAGAAAAAATTATAACAAACCACTTATTAAAAGTCAAGAACATTTTTAAAGGAGATTTAAGGTGTCAAAAATCTTAGTAGTACTTGGAAGTAAGTCAGATGAAAAATATTTAGAATCTTTAGAACAAGTATTTAAAGATTTTAATGTTCAATATGATATAGTTATTTCATCAGCCCATAGAAATCCAGAAAAAACAGCAACTCTTGCTAAAAATGCAAAAAAGAACGGCTATAAAGTAATAATTGCTGGCGCTGGAATGGCAGCTCATCTTCCAGGAGTTATTGCATCAATGACAACTTTACCAGTTATCGGTGTTCCTCTTCCTGGTTCAGATTTAAACGGACTTGATTCTTTATTCTCAATTGTACAAATGCCAGGAGGTGTACCTGTTGCTTCTATGGGGATTGGTAAACACGGTATGAAAAATGCTGCTTTGTTTGCAGTACAAATTTTATCTTTATCTAACGATATATTAAAAGAAAAATATACAACATATAAAAAAAATCTGGCTAAATGAATTTTGAACTAATATTTAATATAAATAATCTCGATGAAGCTAAAGTTCTGGCTCAAGCAATAGCAAAATCACTATATAGCGGATTAAAGTTATCTTTTGATGGACAGCTTGGAGCAGGTAAAACTACCCTGATTAAATTAATATTATCAGAAATGGGGATAAGATCTGAAGCTGTGACAAGCCCTACTTTTACTTTAGTAAATGAATTTCCCCTTAAAAATTATGCTAAAATTTTTCATCTTGATTTATATAGATTAAATGATGTTTCCCAATTATTGGACACTGGAATAAAAGATGAATTAGATAATCCGAACAATATTTTTTTTATAGAATGGGCATATAAAATAAAAAGTTATGAACTTTTTAAACCGTTTGTGGGATTTTTCATAAAAGTCATTGAAGATGATATTAGAATTGTTCATATATTTTCAGATGATAATGAGACAAAAAAATTTTTTGATAACATAAAGGAAAATCTTATATTATGAAATATAAAAATTTAACTTTAGCTATTGATACATCAAGCTATCAGGGCAGTATTGCTTTATTTGATGAAAATAAAACAATTTCTGTATTAAATATTGAATCTAAAAATACTCATTCTAATACGATTCTTAAAAGAATAGATTTTTTGTTAGAAGAAACAGGTATTAATCTTAATCAACTTAAAAATATCCTTGCAGTCAATGGCCCTGGCTCTTTTACTGGAATTAGGATAGGTATTTCTGTAATAAAAGCATTTGCTTATGCTTTAAATTTGAAAGTATATAATATCTCCACACTTCAACTTCTTTCATTTGAAAATGATGAAAACTCTATTTCTTTTATCCATACATTTTTGCCCGGTATAAGAGATGAACTTTATTATGGAAAATATAAATTAGATAAAATTCCAATAAAAATAGAAGAAAAATTGATATATCAATCTCAAATAGAAAAATTGGATTATAACGATTCTGTTATTATTATTCCTGATTATTTAAATTTATTTAAAAATTTAATAAATAAAATAAAAATAAAAAAAATTACCTATAATAATATATTTAAAATTTTTTTAAAACCGGAGTTATTTCTAACAGATATAAATAAACTAACACCTTATTATTTAAGAGAATCTGAAGCTGAGATCAAACATAGACAAAATAAAAAAACAAAATATCAGTTATACATAGAAAATTTAATGCAATAAAAAAATACTTGACTTTTTAATAAAAAAAATATTATTTTAAATTTAGATTAAAAGGAGTGTTATGGAATCAATAGTTATTACAAAAGCAAATGAAGGAAAAAGAATTGACAAGTTTTTGTTAAAACAATATCCAATTATCCCCAAATCATTGGTTTATAAGTTGTTTAGAAAAAAACAGATAAAAGTGAACAAAAAAGCAGTAAAATTTGATTATATTTTACAAGCAGGGGATGAGTTATTAATATCATCTAATATTTTTGGTCAAACATTGCAAAAATTAACAGATGAAAAGGAAAAGCTTGAAAATATTATTAATGAGTTAAATATTGTATATGAAGATGAAAATATTATGATAGTTTTTAAAGAAAGTGGTGTATTAAGTCAGCCTAATCAAAAAGAGATGGATACCAGTTTAATAACAATAGTGAATAAATATTTAAAATTAAGTAATCCTACAGAATACAGGCATTTTTCTGTTGGTAGTATCAATAGGCTGGATCGAAATACGGAAGGGCTTTTGTTATTTGGAAAAAATTATCAATCCTTAAAACTTCTAAATGAAGCTATGAAAGATGGAAAAATCAAAAAATATTATTTAACATTGGTTAAAGGTATTATAAAACAACAAAAATTGCTAAATCATTATATTGTAAAAAATGTAACTACTAATATTGTAAGTATTTTTGAAGAAAAAGTCCCGGGAGCATTGGAATGTAAATCAATAATAAAACCAATTGCATATAAAGATAATTATACATTATTGGAAGTGGAATTATTAACAGGGAGATCGCATCAAATAAGGGCTCAATTGGCATATATAGATCATCCTGTTGTCGGAGATCCCAAATATGGGGATCCAGAAACTAATGAGTATTTCCAAAAAAATTTTGATTTAGAGTGGCAATATTTGATAGCATATAAATTAGCATTTGAAAATTTAACAGCACCTTTGACATATTTAAATTACAAAACATTTATTGCCCCGGAAAATTCTTTTTTAATGAATTTAACCAGGGAATTATTTGGAGATATAAAAACCTAAATCAGATTGGAGGTTTATCGATGAATATCTGGGATGTCTGGGTTATAGTGCTTTATTTTGTATTGATTTTTTCAATTGCTATCTATTATATGAAAGCCGCGGGTAAAAATACCAGTGAATTTTTTTTATCTGGTAGAAATCTTCCCTGGTGGCTTGCAGGTACCGCAATGGTTGCAACCACATTTGCCGCAGATACCCCTCTTGCAGTTACAGAATTAGTTGCCAGAAATGGTATTGCTGGAAACTGGTTATGGTGGAATTTAGCTATCGGAGGCATGCTTACTGTATTTTTCTTTGCAAAATTATGGCGAAGAGCAAATATTTTAACAGATGTGGAATTCACAGAACTCAGATATTCCGGAAAAGCAGCAGCTGCTTTAAGAGGCATACGAGCAATATATTTGGGTTTTTTGATGAATATAATTGTTATGGCATGGGTAAACAAAGCAATGCAAAAAATTGTTCAGGTGTTATTTCCCAATGCACCTGATTTTTTAATTGTGGCAGGAATTATGTTAGTAATAGCAATATATGCTTCAGCTTCTGGACTTTTGGGTACAGCAAGAATTGATTCTTTGCAGTTCGTTATCGCAATGATAGGAACAATAATATTAGCAATTATAGTGGTTTCAAGACCTGAGGTAGGCGGTATCAGCGGGCTTAAAGCTAAATTACCAGATTGGGTTTTTAAATTTACTCCTAAAATTGGAGATTCTGGTTCATTAAAATCCACAGCAGCTGGAATATTGGCATTAAGTAGTGGTGCATTTTTTGCATATATAGGATTACAATGGTGGGCGTCATGGTACCCTGGTGCTGATCCAGGTGGTGGCGGTTATGTTGCCCAAAGAATGATGTCTGCAAAAGATGAAAAACATTCTTTACTTGCGACCTTATGGTTTATAATAGCTCATTATTGTATAAGGCCATGGCCATGGATTATTGTTGCTCTTGTTTCACTGGTGATTTTTCCAGATCTGCCGACAGTTGATAAAGGAAAAGGTTTTATTATGCTTATGAATAATTATTTGCCATCTGGATTGAAAGGGTTGCTTATAGCATCTTTTTTGGCAGCATATATGTCAACTATTTCAAGTCAGTTGAACTGGGGAACTTCTTATATAATTAATGATTTTTATAGAAGATTTGTTAAAAAAAATGAAAATGAAAAACATTATGTCTTGATTTCAAGGATTTCTATTATTATATTAACTATACTATCTTTATTGGTAACAAAATATTTATTACAAACTATTTCAGGTGCGTGGGAATTTGTAATTAATGCGAGTGCAGGAATTGGAGCTGTTCTTATTTTGAGATGGTATTGGTGGAGAATCAACGCATGGAGCGAAATTTCAGCTCTTACTGCTCCTTTGATTATTTATCCGATTTCAAAATATTATTTTCATCTTGATTCTCCTATTACTCTCTATCCTACAGTATTTGGTACAACTATTGTATGGATTATTGTAACTTTTTTGACAAAACCAGTAGATTCTGCAAAATTATCCGAATTCTACAAAAGAGTTCATCCTGGCGGTTGGGGATGGAAAGCAATAGCTAAACAGCACCCAGAGATTAAGCCAGATAGAGGATATTTGAAATTATTTGCAGGATGGATTGCCGGAATATTTTTGGTTTACAGTGCCTTATTTGGTACAGGTTATCTTATATTTGGAGAATTTATAAATTCTCTGATTGCTTATGCTATTCTTGCTTTATCTATATTGGTAATTTTAAGAGTTAAACCATGGGAAAAATTAGCATAAAAATATTATTTCTGATAGTATTTTTAAATCTTATATGTTTAGCAGAAATCTATAAAATTAGTAGTGATGATGTTATTCTATTAAGGAGAAATAATTTTTCTAATCATTTTATTGAAAGTCTCTATGATAGAGGATATATTTATTGCTCAATAAAAGATATCATTAAACTAAAGAAGAATAATCTATCTGAAGCTCTTATTTATCAGTATATCCAGGTTCCGCTTAAAATATCTGTGGAAGATCTTATAAGATTGAGGAAAGCAAATTTCAATAATGATTTTCTTTCGTTTGTAATAAAAAATGGATATTCTGAAAAAGTGTCTATTTCGAAAATGATAGAAATGAAAAAGAATAAAATTGATCCAAATTTAATTTTACGGATAGCTTATGCCAGAAAAAAAGGTTAAGGTTATTCGGTCAAAATCTGATATAATAAAAATTTATAATTCAAATATTCAGTTTTATGCAACATTTCATGGAGAGGGAACCAGATTAATTAATGAAGAACAAAATGAGCAGGATTTTCGAACTGATTTCCAACATGATAGAGATAGAATTATTCATTCAAGAGCTTTTAGAAGATTAAAACATAAGACACAAGTTTTTCTTTCTATTGAGGGAGATCATTTCAGGACACGACTGACTCATACCTTAGAAGTAGCACAAATCTCTCGAACAATTGCAAGATCGTTGGGGTTAAATGAAGATTTATGTGAAGCAATAGCACTCGGCCACGATCTTGGTCATACGCCTTTTGGACATATTGGAGAAAATTTTTTAAATCAGGTTATGTCTGGCATAGATACTCTGGACAAATTAATACCTGAGAAAATAAAATTTCAACTGGGAGGATTTAAACACAATTATCAAAGTTTAAAAGTTGTTGATTCTCTTGAAAAACGTTACAATTTTGAAGGATTAAATTTAACAGATAAAGTAAGATTGGGAATATTAAAACATACCAGTTTAAAAACAAGCATAAATTATCATGATCTAAATTTAGATTCTATAGATTTAGAAACTCCTCTTTTTTTAGAAGCACAAGTAGTAGCATTTTCAGATGAAATTGCCCAGCAAACACATGATTTAGAAGATGGTTTGCGATCTCATATTGTAAACCCTAATGATGTTTTAAAATTGGATATTCTAAAAGATTTCAAGCCTGATAAATGCGAAGATGATTTTATAAGAAACCATATCTCAAGATTTCTTATTAATAAATTAGTATCAAATGCAGTATTAACTACTGGGAAGAATATTGAAACTTTTATTGAAGATTTAAAAATTTATAATCATGATGATTTTTTAAATAAATGGAAACAAAAAGGGAAAAATTTAGTTTCATTTAGTAATAATATTATTGCTCAATATAAAGAATTGCGCAGCTATGTTTATCAAGAAATTATTAATAGTGCTCAGATTAATAGGTTAGAAGGTAAAGCAAAATTTTTTTTGAGAAAATTATTCAAAGCGTATGTTCAGAATCCTTTGCAATTGCCAGATTATATGTTAAATAGATATGCAAGACTAAACGGAGAGACTTCTTTGAGAAAACAGCCTTTCGAATTACGGGAAAAATTAATTTATCAATATAGACAAAGGCCTGATTTTATTAGATTAATATGTGATTATATTGCTGGCATGACAGATTCTTTTGCAATCGAAGAATTTAAAAAACTTTATTTACCATAATTTTAAACCGAAAGGGGTACAAGATGTTAGACCAAAAATTTGAAAATTTAACAACTGAACAGTTAGTATTTATTAATATGTTATCTATTGAAGCAATTGTTGATGTTTTAATTAAAAAAGGAGTTTGCACAAAAGAAGATATTTTAGAAACATTGAATGAAGTTAAAAAAAGACAAGATGAATATGTGAGAAATCTTATCAAACAATCAGAAGAAAATAAGGAGGGAGAATAGATGAAAAAAAATGTTTTTAAACTTTTCATATTTATATTGGTAGGTGCAATACTTTTTTTAAATTGTGGTAAAAGTAAAGAAGAAAAAAGATTAGAAGAAGAAAAAACAAGATTGGAAAAACTAAAAAAGGAAGATCCTCTGTTTTATGATACAAATAATGAAATAATTAAAATAAGTGATAAAATAAAGACAGGATTATCTTTAGAAGAATTTGAAAAAATATTTAGAATTGAGGACCCTTCAATGTTAATCAAAGGCAGGGGAGGCATTGAAGTAAAGAAGCATGTTATAGGAAAATTTCATAAAGGTAATTCAATTACCTATTATCTTGGTGATCAGACAGCAGTTCCTCCTGCTTATATAGCTCAATTTATTTTTGAAGATAGTGTATTAAAGGAGAAACATATTTATAAAGATAGAATTAACAAAATAATAAGGTATAGAAAAGCAATTAAAACCAGACCGTCTGCAAAACCTATGATTTATAATCCATTTTAAAGGACTTTTTTATGAAAAATTATGCTTTTATTTTAGCAGGTGGTAGGGGAGAAAGGCTATGGCCTTTAAGTAGGCTTGCCAAACCAAAACAATTAATAAAAATTTTTAGTAATAAAACATTAATAGAAGAAACTATTGAAAGATTAAAAAATTTTATTCCCGAAGAGAATATTTTTATTGTGTGTAATTCTTATTTCGCAGAACTTATTCATAAAAATCTTCCTTCAACAAAATATATGAATTTTATTATAGAACCTGAGCCAAGAAATTCTGCGCCTGCTATTTTTCTTGCTGCTGCTTTTTTAGAAAAAATAGCACCTGATGGTAATATGATCATTCTTCCTTCAGATCATTATATTAGTCCAACTGATAAATTTCAAAATACATTGAAAGAAGCAGTTAGTTTAGCAAATAAAAATAATTCCCTTGTAACCATTGGCATAAAGCCATCATATCCAGAAACAGGCTATGGATATATAATAGTAAAAGATAATTTTGAAATTGAAAGATTTACCGAAAAACCAGATATTAATACAGCTAATGAATATATCAAACAAGGTAATGCTTACTGGAATAGTGGAATTTTTATCTGGAATGTAAGGACTATAAAGAATGCTTTGAAAAAAATTCACCCTGATGAATTTCAAGTTTATGAAGAAATTAAAAAATTAGATATTGAAAAAATAACAACAGGTGATACAGGTGAATTATTTTCTAAATTTGTAGCTACATCTATAGATTACTCAATTATGGAAAAAGCAGAAAATGTCAATTGTATTCCAGCCCAGTTTATATGGAATGACGTGGGTTCATGGGCGAGTTTAGAAAAAGTTGTTACTCCTGATAAAGATAACAATGTTTTAATTGGAGATAAAATAATATCTATAGAAAGCAATAACAATATAATTTATGATAGAGATAATCTTATCTGCACTATCGGCGTTAATGATTTAATAATTGTTTCAATAGATGATATAACTTTAGTTGCAGATAAAAAGCAAGCTCAAAAGGTAAAAGATATTCTTAAAAAAATAAAAGAAAATAAAGATTTAGAACACTATCTTTAAAAAAATTATTCAATATAATCTTTAAAGATTAATATAA
>Ga0164318_10003205_pt1 | contig 15445 bp, 19 predicted proteins | sample GuaBasSedimGuay9_FD_113734 | JGI IMG/M metagenome (GOLD analysis project Ga0164318, IMG submission 113734) | Subseafloor sediment microbial communities from Guaymas Basin, Gulf of California, Mexico - Guay9, Core 4571-4, 0-3 cm | ecosystem: Environmental > Aquatic > Marine > Hydrothermal vents...
AACCTCTTTCCTTGAGAATCTCCGCGAAATCTTCAAAATAATTCTCCTTTCTCACCTTCTTGGATAAAACCTCCGCAATAATTTCCCCATTTTTTAGAAAAAGACCTATGGCTGCATACGCCATTATGCTTCGGTAAACTCCCTTTATTTTTATCAGTTCCTCCTTACTTAATCTCACCTCATCCATATCAATCAACTCCAATAAAATTATCCATCTCGATCATCACTCCATGGAATCCAAACACTCTGGACATACCAACATACCATTGTGCATAGTCAATCTCAAGGAAAATTGCCCACATACTTCACATTTGCCAGCAACATATTCATGTGCTCTTTTCTCTTCTTCAGAGGAGGTATGAATATTTGCATACTCCTGGGCGAGGGCTATGAGGTCCGGGGATATGCGTGTAATGTCATTTTCTGAGAGTATACCTACTATCTTATTACCCTTTATGACGGGTAATTTCCTTATCCTCCTCCTGCTCATTATTTTTGCCGCATCGCTAAGATGCTCGTTATAGGGTATCATTATGATAGGGCTGCTCATAATCTCCTTTAATTTAGTATCTGGAGGTAGGCCCTCCGCAATTACTTTTACTACGAAGTCCCTATCAGTAACTATGCCTACCGGTTTTCCATCTTCCTCTATTATGAGGGTGCTTATTCCCTGATTTTTAAGTATTCTAGCCCCCTCTTCCACAGTTAAATCTCCAGATACCAGCTTGGGATTTTTGGACATCACCTCTTCAACCTTGATGCTCTTCATAGCCCTCGCCATGAAAATATAGTGCCCGAGGTTTATATACTTTTTGAATAAATTTTCTCTCGTGAGATTTAGGGGAAGGTTTTATATTCCAATCTCACTTAGTATCCCTATGGATGAAAAGCTCCTCCAAAAATATGGATTCACCCTAATTGATCTCGCCTATTTAACAGATGAGCAAAGAAGTCTTTTGGAAATTGAATTGGGAAAAAAGAAACCTAATAAAAGGGTATTGGCTCTCTTTAAAAGATTTGCCTCCGTAAGTAAGAGGGTGGAGGGCTATACTGCATATCTCAAGGGCTACGATGTGGATACCCGTGCAATGCAGTGGATAAGGGATATGTACTCCTCAACTCCTCCTTCCAGCAAGGAGTATAGAATTATAGAGAATGTGATCCTTAATTACACCAAGGTTCAAATATGGCTGGGAAACTTCTTCTCAATAATCAATTCATTCAATCACAGCATGAATCTGAGACATCTTAGCTCCGCAGAAAAAATAATGAAAAGACTGGAGAGGGAGACGGAGAGAGGAAGATGGGTGTTTAAATCCTTTAATTCATCCTTGAAAGAGTTGAGAAGTGCCATAATGGGAGAGAGAGGTGAAGAGCCAACTCTAATATATTTCACTTAACTCAAATATTATCTGGGTAAAAAGGGCATTCTCGTCAAACTTGCCATAAAACTCCTCCAGCTTTTTACGCAAATCCTCTTTACTTTCGTATCCATCCATCATTATATCCACATAATTTAATTCCTCAAAAGTTTTTATCTTAACATCTTTGATTATGGCCCTTCCAATGACCTTGTTTCCACATCTAATTATCACTTTCTCTCCCGGTTTATAATCCTTGATTCCCAGGCGAAGAGTTGCTTTTTTTTCTCCACTAATTATCTTCTCCATGAAATCTTCGCTGAAATTCAAGTACTTCGTCATGGTAATCATCTCCTATAAACTTCCGCATTATTTCCCTGAGTTCTATAACCACATAGGTACCTCCCCTTCCTATGAGCCTACCAACATCATCCCAGTGTCTATGCTGAAGAACCTTTCCTATGAGTATGTTTTCCTGCTCCTTGTTTAAACAGGGTCTCTTTTTAAGGAAGAAATAATTTGCTACGATATTGTATATCACATCTATTGTCACCTCATAATTCCCAGGACCCCATGCATATACAATAAGCCTTTTCCAATCTATATCATCAAGATTTAATTTCCTCTTTCTCGGAAGAGAGGATAGAATCTCTCTTGCAATCTGTGGCTCCATTTCCCGATGAATCTCCCCGAGGCTTCTTATGAATTTCTCTCCGAATTTTATTCTTGCATTTTCCACTATATCCCTAACTTCCCTATTCTTTGGATATATTATAACCACTGAATACTCTCCTGTGCTCTCGTTTAATTTTGGAGAGATGTGAATTGGATAAAACCCGTTGCGCATCCAAAAGCGCATCAGTTTCTCAGTGGCTCCAAAGGATGAGCCAACCCAATCAACCTTCTCCTTTTTTATATGGGCTAGCATCTTACTTCCTATTCCCATATCCATAAAATCAGGATGGGTTGCAATTCTCACTATTCTGTATCCCATGAACTTTGCAAACTCCATATTACGATGATGTTTTATTATCACATCAGGCACAATATTTCCCGGGGGAGTTTCTCCATAATATAGATCCTCGGCATAATCCTCAATTCCCCCCTCTCTGGCAAGCTGAACTGAGCATACCACATGCCCGTCATACTCCAAGGTTCTAATTTCATGATTGGGTGCATCGCATAAAATTCCAAAATCATTGGGATTGTTCCGATAATGCGCAAGCACAAATATGCCATAATATTCCCTCAACTTATCCTCATTCTCAAGGAGGCTCTCGATCCTATATTTTTTGTAAATCAATTTATCCACTTCCACTCTCTCTAGCTTAGGTGGCTCAGAATCTAAAAGAAGTGTATCAAAAAGCCACCTCTCTATAGGATCGTTCAAATCGTATCTAATAGGCTCCTCCATCTCTACGGTAATGAGATTCTTGACCCTTTCCCTTAAGGATTGCATAAATCTAATAGAGAATGAGCGTCCAGTGCCCTCGTATCCATGTATGGTTGTGGAATAAACAACCCTCTTTGCCTTTAAATATTTGAGGAGCAACGGGGCAGGTATGCCAGCAGCCTCATCTACAATGAGAAGATCATATTTCTTCGGCTCCACGACCACCGGCTCAATATATTCCACCCTAAAACTCTTTGAAATTACTCCTTTTCTTCTCCTTTTAACTTTTATTCCCCTTGCCTTTAGTGTGAGCTCTAAGAATCTAAAAAGCTCCCTAACATTGGAGAGCTCGGGCGCTGTTATACCTATATTTTTTAATTTGCCAGCCATCAATCCGGCTGCAATACCCAAAATACTTGATTTGCCCCTACCCCTGTCCGCAGTTATGACCATTACACCATGCCTTCCAAATCTTTCAAAGGATTGAAGCACCCTAATTTGGTCTTGGGTCATACACATCCTATAAATTTCCTTCGGAAATCTCGTGCTCTCAGGTATTATAACATCCTTTTCATGTCTGTCGCGCTCCATATGTCCACTCTTGATTATTTTCCCACCCTCTATTATGGCGATTCCATTGTGCTCTTTAAGCTTTTTAATAAACCACCTCACAAAATTGTTTTTTATATCCCTCATTGTGTAGGGTGGGGTTACCACAATTTCATGGAAGAAATTGGTCATGGTAGGCCAAGTATCGAAGGTGGGTGTTAAAAGCACGATTAACCCTCCACCACGCACTATGTTTATCAACTTCCCCAAGTCATTGGGCACGAATGAATGATGAAGGTCAATGGCCAAGAAATCATAATTGGTTCCCAGATATTTCTCAGAGTTTTTAAGCTCTTCCATTTCACCTGGCACGGAGAAATCAATATTCCAGGTGAAGGTTATTTTCCTCTCCAATTCCACATGCCCAATTATCTTCCTCAGATATTCTATACCCTTATCCCTCTCATCCGCTATAACTATAAGTCTCCTTTGATTGCATCTCCTTGCTTCTTCAATTAAGGCATCCACTAAATCCAATAATTTCGTGATGTCCATAATATCAATGTCATTCAATTATCTCAACTATGTATCCAAGCCCCTCTAAAAACTTCCTTGCCTTCTCCCTCTGATCCCCTTGCAACTCAATGCGTCCATCCTTGACCGTGCCTCCTGAGGCTGTTTTTTTACGCAAAGACCTTGCCATCTCCTTGAGATCAACATCCTTTGGATTAAAACCCTCTATAATTGTCACAGTCTTTCCGTACCTTCTTTTGTCAGTGTATATTTTTATCACTTGCTGTTCCTTGGAAATCTCCTCCAAGGCAAACAGCTCGTCCGGAAGTCCAGTTATTACCTTTTTCATTACAAACTCTCCAATTGAAATCCCTTATTTATAAGTTTCGTTAAAATCTGCATTCACTTCATTATCATTTTTGAAAACGGCAAAAAATTTTTAAATTATGGGCAGTAATAACATTATAATGAGTAATATCTGCGATATTTTCTCTGATAAACATATTCTGGCGTTTTGCCAAGAAAATGATAGGATAGTTTATATGAATGATTACACAAAAAACTTGTTTCTTCCTGTAAACTCTGTGCTTGAATATATACTGGAGAGCTTGAAGTTTAAAGATTGCTTTGATGTTTTGATAAAATATGATGTTTACAGGATAGTAAAAATACCCTTAGGTGAAAGAACCCTTGCCCTGGGATTTAAAATAAGTGATCTGAAGGAGAATGAGGCCAGATTAAGAAAGGAAAAGAGGTTTTATGAGAGAAAGGTAGAGGAGATGATGGCCTTCTCTGATATGGTCATACATGATATGAAAAATTACATTTTTATGCTGGATGGGTATCTATCGCTCATGGAGGAGGAGGGCTACAGGAAATCATATTTGAAGGAAATAAAGGACATAATAGAGAATATGCGCATTCTTGTAGGCAGGAGTTCTCTGCTTTTGAAAGATACAGAGGAATATGTAAAGAAGGAGAAGGTTAACATCAAAAAACTCCTAGATGCGGCAGTAGACAGAATTCAGAATAGGGCAGAGAAGAAGAATATTAAAATAAATTGCAATTACAAAAATCTCTATATAACCACTGATCCTGTTGTTTTGGAGGCATTTATCAACATACTTGATAATGCAGTGAAATACTCTCCAGAAAATAGTGAGGTGGACATTGAAGTTGTTCCCGAGAGAACCACGATTATAATAAGGGTTAAAGATCAGGGGCCGGGGATTCCCGATGAGTTCAAAGAGGAGATATTTGAAAGATTTAAAAGGAGAAGTAATCAGCATGGTATGGGTCTAGGACTGGCAGTTGCAAAACATCTTGTGGAGATAAACAATGGAAGGATATGGATAGAAGATAATAAGCCCAGAGGTGCAATTTTCAACATTGAACTGCCCCGGAAATAATTTTAAGTGCCTTTCTTATTTACTTCTATGTTCACATTAATAGGCGGGAAGAAGAGATACTTGGCGAGAAAAGACGAAATGTATGAAATAGGAGATTTTGCGGTGCTAAAGAATTTGGGGGAGGGGAAGATAAAAATAGGCACAAGAGAATTCTTTGTTCTCAGAAGCAATCTATACGATTATATGGAAACCATCAAGAGGAAGGCGCAAATAATAACTCTGAAGGATGCTGCATACATCATTGCCAGATGTGGAATTCGCTCTGGCTTCAGGGTGGTGGAAGGGGGAGCAGGCTCAGGTGCCATGAGCATTGCATTGCTTTATTATGTTTATCCAGATGGAAGGGTGTATACCTACGAATTGCGGGAGGATTTTGCAGAAATGGCAAAAAAGAATATCGAGAAAGTAGATTTATCCAAAAATTGGAGGCTGAAAATAGGAGATATTAGAAGAGATGTGGAGGAGAGGAATGTAGATGCTTTCATCTTGGACATCCCTGATCCATGGAATGCGGTAGAAATGGCTAAGAAAACTTTGAAAAATTCAGGTTGTCTGGCAGCCTACATACCAACATTCAATCAAATGGAAAGGATGTATAAGGAGATGAGAAACCAAGGTTTTATGGATTTGGAGGCATGCGAGATTATAAAAAGAAATATGGTTATAGGAGAACTTGGAACACGTCCAGATAATGTTGAGGTGGCCCACACAGGCTATATGGTTTTCGGAAGAAAGATATGAAAGTTTTAATAATTCAAAGGGCATAGAGGTATGTGGATATGCTCAGTGTTGCAGGATGTGGTGGTGCCGGCACAAAATTTGCAAGTTATATAGGAAGTAGCACCACTCTGAGACCCATAATAATTAACGATACCAACGCAGATATAGGTGTGGACAGAAGGAAGATTCTGGCATATTCCACGGTGGATGGAAAACTGATATCCATGGCATTTCCATGGTTAAGCAGGATTAATTCCCCCTACATCTTTGTTCTAGCAGGTCTTGGTGGAATTGTGGGAACAGGATTGGCAAGGATGTTGGGAAGGGCAAAGAAGCATAGAACCAAGTTAATAGGACTTTTCACATTACCCTTTTCTTCGGAGAACAAGGAGAGGAGAAAATACGCTCTTGAGGCTCTGGAGGATATAGGGAAATACTATGACATGTACTTCCTTTTAGATAACGATGGCCTTGTAAAGCATTACTCCCATGTGCCCATTACCGTTGCCATGAGAATTCCGGCGGAAGTAATGAAACACATTGTTCTAGACTTTAAAAATATAATGATAAAAAATATTCTAAATGTGCCCATTAATGGAAGATTGGGAGTGGGCATAGGTTTTGGGGCAGGAAAGAACAAGATAGAAGTTGCCATTGAAGATGCCTTGGATTCTCCCTGGATTGGAAATGGAGAGAAAATTATGCTTTTCAGCGGAGATATAGACATAGAGGATGCCAAGGTCGCCTCTAGAAATTATGAGCCCATATTTGTGGATGTTTTCAGAACACAGCAGTATGGTGAAGAAGTAAAGGTAACAATTATCACCTTAGAATGAGAAAATTTATGGAGTAATAGGTGATACCTTCCCCTATGGAAATTGCATCTTTACACTGGGATGTTTTAGAAATTCCTCTGAAAAAGCCATTTAAAATAGCCTTTGAGACCCTAGATACATACAGGGGCGTGATTGTGAAGATATGCACAGAAGAGCTTTGCGGATATGGAGAAGCCTCTCCTGCACCCCGGATCACTGGAGATACCGTAGAATCGGTCATTGCTTCCCTCAAAAGGTTCAAGCCTATCCTAATCGGAAAGAATCCCCTCCAGATTGTAAAGATTATGGAGGAACTCAATTCATCCATCCTTGGGACTCCAAGTGCTAAGGCGGCGATAGATTTTGCGCTCTTTGATATTATGGCACAGAAAGTTGGCTCTCCACTTAAAAATATCCTTGGTGGAAAAAAGGAGAAAATTGAAACATCTCTCACTGTGGATATAGGGAATATAGAGTATACCCTGAATCAAGCAAGGAAACTCTTGGATCATGGAGCAAAGGTATTGAAGGTGAAAATAGGTATCGACCCCGAGGAAGATGTTAAGAGAATTAAGGCATTAAGGGAAATGACGGATGCGAAAATCAGAGTGGATGGAAATCAGGGGTACTCCTTAAAGCGGGCCATAAAGGTTCTTAAAGAAATAGAAAAATACGAAATTGAATTTGCCGAGCAGCCCATACCTGCAACTCAGATAGAAAATCTCAAGATTTTGAGAGAGAAGGTAGATATACCCATCATCGCCGATGAGAGCGTTCACAGCAGCAAGGATGTCCTTAATCTTTTAGGAAAGGTAGATGGAATAAATATAAAGCTCATGAAAAGCGGTGGCATATGGGAAGCTATGAAAATGGCCTCTATTGCTAGGACTGCAGGAATGGAGATAATGGTTGGATGTATGATTGAGACAAAGATAGGAATCTCCGCTGGCACACACTTTGCCCTTGGGATTGGGGCAGATTATGCGGATCTGGATGGATACTGGGATCTTAAGGAGCAGCCCTACGAGGGAGTCATATTTGAGAATGGTTATAACAGGGTTCCGAACTCTCCTGGACTTGGCATTAAACCTATTTAGTCTTCCTCTTTTTTACATAGTAGGCATGGGGTACCAGAGGATTCGTTTTCGCCTCATACACGAATATATGTGGATGCCTGTCTTTCAAGTAATGCACATAGTTTACCCACTCATATACCAATAAACGATAAAGTGTCTCAATATCATTCCTTATATCCACATAATCCTCAGGAGATAGATGCTCGAAATTTATGACTCTCCTTAATTCATCGGTTAAATGTAATACATTCCAGAGCAAATCGGTAAAAGCCTCATGTTCTATTAGGGCAGGATTATCAAGTAGATTTATCGCGAACTCCTTGTTTTCCAACAGAAATTTTCTCAACTCGTAAAGATTTATTCTCTCAATATTTATGGAGTATCTCCTTGTAACCAACTTCTCCTTGATTCTCTGAAAATCCTCATCTGTAAAATTTTCAATATCTATCAGCTCATGGGCTATTTTTTCCACATTTTCATCATACTTGGACAAGTATCTGAGTAAATCCTTTCCCAATTCTGCAAAAAATGTTCCCACCACAATGTTCAGTTTTTCAAGCCTTTCCATTTTCTCCCTTCTCACAATTAGCTTGTTCAGTATTAGAGTGACCAGTAAAACGGATATGGGCAGGAACCCCAATTGGGCAAGAAGATATCTCTCTATAAAATTCAGATCATGGAAGAGAAAGTAGTTTATTACGTAAAAAACAATGGCACTTAAGATTAATATTATCGCAAGTTTTGCTTCAAAGCTCAGACGCATTATAGACCCATGTCTTTCATCATTATTTATCTTTATGTTGGGATTAAGGTTTTATATAGGTATCCAATTTACCTCTATGCGATTGGTCATTCTTGCCCATGATACACTGGTGGGATTTGGGGGAAAAACAGCCAGAGGAGTATATTTCTATTCTCCACACGAAATCATTGCCATTGTTGATAGAAAGCATGCGGGAATGGATGCTTCCCAGCTCTTTCCAGGAATGAGAAGTGTACCCATACTGGAAAATTTAAGGGATGTCAAGGAGGACTATGATACCCTAGTAGTTGGCTCCGCACCCATTGGTGGAAAACTGCCCGATTTCTGGAGAGATGAAATAAGACTTGCATTAAAAGAGGGGAAAACTGTGATTTCTGGGTTGCACGATTTCTTAAGCGATGATGAAGAATTCAGAAAATTAGCGGATCAATATGAAGCGAAAATATGGGATGTTAGAAAGCCCCCTAATAAGCTAAGGCTTGCTGATGGTAGTGGAAGAGATGCACCCACTGTTCTCGTGGTGGGCACAGATTGCAGTGTGGGTAAAATGGTTACCGCCATAGAACTTCACAAAGAGGCTTTGAATCGGGGTTTGAATTCCGCATTTGTAGCCACGGGCCAAACAGGAATAATGGTGGGGGCAGATCAGGGGTATGTGATTGACAGAATCCCAGGAGATTTCATGGCTGGAGCAGTTGAAGAGATGGTGAATAATGTGAAAGATAGGGATATAATATTCGTGGAGGGGCAGGGAGATCTCGTTCATCCAGCATATAGTGGTGTAACTTTAGCAATCCTGCATGGCTCCTATGCAAAGAAAATTATACTGGCCCATGATCCAACCCGCAAGGGACATATGGAATATGAAGATTTCCCAATAATACCCTTGGAGAAAAGCATTGAATTATACGAGAAGCTGGCGGAGCCAGTTTCAGGAGGAAAAGTCGTAGGAATCTCCATTGATGGAGAGAATATGAGCCTCGAAGAGATCAGGAGATACAAAGAAAAAGTGGAAAATGAGCTTGGTTTACCCGCAGAGGATGTGTTAAGATTCGGGGTCAAGGATTTCTTTGATAGGATTTTCAAGTGAATTTTCCCTCATAGAAAATCCTCTATCCTTTTTTGATGCCTTAGATTAAAAACTATTTTGCTTTTCTTGGGCCATCCCTTTAGATGGGTTCTTTGCTCCACAAAATCAAGAGCCTTAGATAGGGTTTCAAAAATCATTGGTTCATTGTATAAGGCATGCCTCACAGCTTCTCTTATCACCCAAACTCCCAGGGGCAATTTGTATTCTGGAGTTATTTCTCTATAAACTAGAACCTTTGCCTGTCTTCTTCTTTTGTACAAAGATTCTGCCACAGCAAGCCGGGCTGCATAATAGGCACCTGTGATATTTGAGGCGTAGTCCTTCCTGCCCTCATAGGGCTCATAATCTCCCTCACCCACATAGCCATGGGGAGAATAAATTGAACCCCTCATCCATGACTCTATCATCTCATATTCCCAAATTCCTGGTATGAGGATAATGTGAAATTCATTACCCATAAATTTATTGTGATAGTACTCAATCTTATCTATAGACTCATAGAGTTTAACTTCCTTGAGAAGTGCTTTGGAGGCTATATCATCTACAGCAGTAATGCTCCATCGGGTGGGCACCAATCTTCTATCTCTGCCAAGGACCCCGGATGCGAGAAGCCTCTGAATATAATCTACATCGTACCCATATTGATATAGCTCCCTTATTCCTCTCTCCGCTTTCAGTTTCTCTTCAACGATCATGTCCACCTTCTTGGGAATTGCGGGGTTGTCTACAACATCTATTCTTCTAGGTACAATGCGAGGCCCTGTGGGATGAAAAAATTCATCCACGTGGGGAAGGTAGTAGCTTTTTTCCACCCAGATTTCAGTGTCGATGGTCCTCTCTGACATGGCTATTTCCTGGGATTTTTCCACAATTTTGTTTTCTATTTTCCTAACATTTACCCTCTTTGAGGTTCTCAGAAGTACGGAAGTTAGAGAAATAATATTCTCAAGATTTTTACCGTATAGTTCACGGGTTGAAGAAAATATCATACTTCTATCCTCGGAAACTAAGGGTCCAGCATATACATTTGGATATCCAAATTTTCCCACAAAAATGCTCGGTGGAGAAGGACCGAATATTGAGTTGGATGTAATCTTCAATTTGGGCATTATGTTTTTCGCATTCTCCAGAATGGGACATTTAGGCAATCCGCACCACAATCGGCCCTTGCATCTCACACACAGTTCTCCAAACACAAAATAAGAGAGAAATATAGGATTTAAATTTATCCATACCGAAAACTTTAAGTTTATGGCAAGAATAAGCCAGAATATGGCGAAGAAGAGTAAGGGCAGCGGTTTTCAATCTGCCGCAGGTTTGATTCGTTACTTTGAAGAGGAGAAAAGTAGAGGACCAAAGATTGATCCAAAATTAGTAGTGTACATGGCCATAATATTCGCCGTAATTGTTGAACTTGCAAAGGTTTACTGGCCAGTGGCACCATAATGATCTATCTTTTACCTCATCAAAAAGATTCATCTTTCTTAAAGGAATTTTATGGAATTGAAAAAATTTTAACCACCTGCCCAGAGATTTCTACTCTTTTAGATTTAGAAAAGGAAAAGAGAGTTGCGTTATACAATTGCCAAGAGCTTGTAAATGCTCTTCTGAGTTTGAATTATCCTTTGGTGATAATTGATGATGATGAGTATTTTCATCCCTCTTATAAAATTGCTCCTCTTTCTCAAGAGTTTTTTAAAGGGGATGCAAAGGATGTCGCTGCACAACTTCTAGGGAAGATCATAATAAAAAAAGAGGGAGAAAATATCATGGCAGGTAAGATCATTGAAACTGAGGCCTATTACGGATACGGTGATCCTGCTTCAAGAGCATATAAGGGAAAGAAGGACTACAACAAAGGTATGTGGTTGCCAGGGGGACATATATTCATATATATGGTACATGCCAACTGGATGTTTAATATAACCACCGATGGTGATGAGCCCCAGGCAGTTTTGATAAGAGCCGTGGAACCCCTGGTGGGTTTAAAATTCATGTACGAGAGGAGAAATAGAAAATTAAGGGAACTCTGCAACGGCCCCGGAAAGTGGACAAGGGCCTTCGGAATAGAGAAAAAATTCAACGAAAAACCATTGAATGGTGAAATAATCATAGCGGATTCTCCATGGAAGGATTTTGAGATTAAAAAATCCCATAGAATTGGTGTGGTGGCGGATTTAGATGAACCTTTGAGATTTTTCATTCCATCAAAATTTACATCCACAAACAGAATCTTTTAGACGTTATTCATCATTTTTTTACGAAAAACATAAATATTGTTTTCGTATATCGTTATATGGTGATAAAATGGAACCTGAAGAAACTTTAAATGAGATAGGGATGTATCTTGAAAAGCTGAGCAAGGATTATCCCCAAGAGACCGGCGCTTTCATGTCCTTTTTGAGACGCACAATACAGGAGAAAGCACTGGATACCAAGACAAAGGAGCTCATAGCCCTAGCGTTGGGCATAGCAGCAGGATGCGAGTGGTGCATAGTGCTCCACACAAAGAATGCATTGGAAGCCGGGGCAAAACCTGAGGAACTCATAGAGGCAGGATACGTGGCAGTTTTAATGGCTGGAGGCCCTGCATTGATGCACCTCATACCACTTATGAAGGCTCTTGAGAAGTTCAAAAAGTAAATTCTTTTATTCTTTATTTTTATTTACCCCTATGAAAATTGAAGAAATTTTTCCGGAAGTAAACGAGATAAAGGACCATGAGCTCAGGGAGAAGGTAATAAGGGTGTGGGAGTACGCCATTGAGAAGGGTGGGTGGCAGAACTTCCCTCTGGAGAATATACCCTTCACCCTGCTGATACCCACTGAGAGAAATCTGGTGGAGCACACACGCACAGTTACCAGGATGGCCATGGCCGTAGCCAGGGAACGCGGAGATGTGAACATGGATTTCATTATTGCAGGCGGCCTCTTGCACGATGTTGCCAAGCTTCTTGAATTTGAGCACCGCGATGGTAAAGTTGTTAAGAGTGAGTACGGGAAGAGAATTCGCCATCCCGTGGGCGGAGCCATGCTGGCTGAGAAATTCGATTTGCCATACCAGATTGCCCACATAATCGCCGCACACTCAAAGGAGGGTGAGTTCGTCACCCGCATCCCTGAGGCTGTGATAATCCACCACTGCGACTTCATCGACTTCCACATTGAAAAGGGGAAGCTCTAATCCCCAAATCTTTTTATCAATTCCAAAACCCTACTTCTCAAACCCTCTGGCAGGTAAGGGTCATCAAGATAGGAGCGCAGGTCCCTCACCCTCCTCTCCACCCATGCCTCATCCCCTTTCCTCAGTGCATGCTCCATCTCCCCCTCCATAGCTTCAAGGTGACAAGAATAAACATCCTCCCTGTTGTCCAGTATCGTTCTCTCATTGATTTCAATTCCCTTCCTCTTGAGGCAGCAGACCTCTAGGATTTCATGGAGAACCAGGTACTCGTTGTTCAGTATGGAGGATATGTCAAAGAGGTCGTTCTCGTAGGTGGGAGCTTTGAGATAGGTGAGCACCTCATCGGCGCTAACGCAGTTATCCATCCCGTACCTCCTTATCCACCCCTCCAGATCCATTCAAATCCTCCCTATGAAATCCACAATCCTGTGAAATATCTCTTCCTCCAAACCATGGAAGCTGTGATCCCCATTCTCGATGATGTGTACCTCAATCATCTCTCCCCCGTAGGCGGATTTGAGTTTCTCAGCATAGTACTCCGGCGGATGAATGAGATAAGGATCTGCATCTCCAAAGAAGACCGCAGTTGGAAGGGTAACCGAGGAGAACATGTCAAGAGAGGCGTAGTTGAAGGCCCTTCCTTCTGGGGTTTCACGGGAGGCGAAGCTGAGGAATCTTCTGGCACTCCACAGATCTCCCGTTTTCTCGTAGAGAGGAATCATGAGCTTGTCACCCTCACCCCTTTCCACCATCTCTCTGGCAATATCCACGAAATGCTCAAAATCATCTCCCAGAAGGTTCTTCCATATCTCGTAATCCTCCGCAGGAGATAGGTGGATGAGGCTCTTGATCCTTGAATCTCCGGTGATATGGATGTAGTAGAGAATCTTCTGGCATCCAGTGCTGTGTCCAAGAAGGTGAAATCTAGAATATCCTATATCCTCAAGAAGATCCAATGAGGCTGAAATATCCTCCGTGGACTTTTCAAAATTCTCAAACGCCGTGCCCAGAGTATGATGCATCCCATCCAAATCCTTGAAATCCTTTACAATTTCTGCACCCCTAGTGTTGAAGGAGAAAAATGAAATCCCTTGAGATATCAATTCTTGTGCCCCATGCATGAATCCATCCTTGTAAAAATGACCGCCCATACCATGGATGAAAATAAGCACATCTTTGCCAGAGGCATCCATCAGAAAACCACAGGTTTTCAGAGAGTCCTTCGTTGGGAAGGTTATGAGTTCTCCTTTAAATCTTTCCATATAACGCATAATTTAACCAAATGTATCACAATTATAAATTTTTAAGCGAAAAATAAAAAGAAGATTAGGGTTGTATTACATCATCACTAGGCGGTGGCGGCGGTGGTGGAACTGCCTCAGGTGGAGGTGTCTGTTGCTGCTTTATGAGGTCGTCATATTTCAGATATGCCAGAAGCAGCAGTATCCCTGGGACTATTCCTGTAAATAAGAATCCCAATATCATCCAGATTAGTGTCTTTTCCTTTGCTTCCTTGTATTTTCTTTCATCAACCAGTTTTATTATATCCTTGGTTTTCATCCAGATAAGAATTCCAACGATTATTCCAACCACAGTCCACACGAGTAGGATACCTATTATCAGAGCCGCTAGTCCTCCATATTTCAACAGATCTTTAACACTCTCTGCTTCGGGTGGCAATGGTGCCACATAATTCTGTTGCGTTTCTCCTTCCATAATATTTCACCCCGTAGAACATGCACGATTTGCATATATAAAATCATTTCCATTCAACAAAAGTTTTATCTTCACCATTTCCATTTTCCAATTATGCCAACTATTGTAGAGAAAATTCTCCAGGCCCATAGTGAAGAGAAGGTGGAACCGGGTAAAATTGTGTGGATCGAACTTGATATCATCACTGCAAGGGAGTTCGGTGGCCCAAATGTGGTTAAGCATCTTAAGAAGCATTTCACAGGCAATTATGTGGCAAAAAAGGAGAGTACATTCTTCACCTTCGATTTAAGCGTTCCCGCAAAGACATTGAAATATGCCCTAGCGCAGGATATATGCAGGAAATTTGCCAAGGAGACAGGAATTAAAGTATTTGACATAAATCAGGGTATAGGCACCCATGTGCTTATTGATAGGGGCGTGATAAAGCCGGGTATGACTGCTGTTGGCACTGATAGTCATTACAATATTTTAGGCGCAGTTGGAGTCTTTGGTCAGGGAATGGGTGATAAGGATATTGCATTTGCCTTCAAAACAGGAAGAACATGGTTTGAGGTACCAGAGAGTATGCGCGTTATAGTGGAGGGAGAATACAAATTCCCCACAGTAGCCAGAGATTTGACCTTTGCGGTTATGAGTGAGCTTGGACCAGCAGGAGCGCTTGGCAAGGCGATAGAGTATGATGGAAATGCTATAAGAGATTTGAGCATAGATGGCCGCATCACCCTTGCATCTCAGACTACAGAAATGGGTAGCATAATAGGCTTTCTGCCCATGGATGAAAAGCTCAAAAAATTCTATGAAGAAAAGGGCATTGATTTCAAACCCATTCAGGCAGATAAGGATGCCGAATATGTTG
>Ga0164318_10003206_pt1 | contig 15445 bp, 17 predicted proteins | sample GuaBasSedimGuay9_FD_113734 | JGI IMG/M metagenome (GOLD analysis project Ga0164318, IMG submission 113734) | Subseafloor sediment microbial communities from Guaymas Basin, Gulf of California, Mexico - Guay9, Core 4571-4, 0-3 cm | ecosystem: Environmental > Aquatic > Marine > Hydrothermal vents...
AATGTCACCAGAAATTTATCGGCGAGGCCCCGGTCAATTTGATCTTCTGTATTGACTGGCACCGCAACCGGCGCTGGGCCGAGCTTGAGAAGGCGCCGTATTCCGCCCAGAATTCATTCCGCCATTTCTGGATTGCGTTCCAGGATGTCATTATTGCGGCGCAGAATATTTGTACCGCGGCCGATGCAATGGGGCTTGGTTCAGTATATATCGGGACGATCATGGACCTGGGTTATTTCGGTGATATACGAAAGATGTTCGAGCTTCCGGACGGCGTTTTCCCGGTGGTGCTGTTGTGCCTGGGATACCCAAAAATGCGTCCGAAGCCGCGGAAAAAACTTCCGGTCGATATTATCGTGCATAATGAAAAATATAACGATCCTTCTGACAGCAAACTGCTCGAGGCCTTTTCGAGAAAATATCCGGATCGTAAATTCGAAATAAATGACGAGCGCATAGGATATATCGAAAAGGTCTGCCGGCGTGTGCATGGCGATGGGTTCGCCTTGAAGTGTCTTGATGAAATCAAGAAACGCGGTCATATCAATATGGCGCAGTATTATTTCGGTTTGCACTACATGGCCGACGAGATGCCGGAGGGTAACGAGAAATTTGTCAAGGTTACCGAGGATGCGGGATTCGGCTGGTTTAGAGAATATCGATTTAAAGGTGACTGAAATGGATAAGGAAAAATATATAAATGCCAACCGTGAAGCATGGAACGAGGCAACCCTGAAACATCAGGAAGCCCGCGGGGATAAACTTAAAAATGCATTTGCATCGGAAGGATATTCCACGCTCGATGAATTCATCACTGCAAAGATGAAGCAGTATCATATCGAAGGCAAGGATGTCGCTCAGCTATGCTGCAACAATGGCCGGGAGTTGCTGTCGATGCTGAATCTCGGGGCTAAATCCGGTGTGGGATTTGATATTTCCGACGAAGCGATTAATGAAGCCGGAGAACTTGCCGAAATATCCGGGCTTGCGGCCAAGTTCGTCCGCACCGATGTTCTCGAGATCGGCCATGAATATGATGATTTATTCGATATGATATATATATCAATCGGGGCCCTGACCTGGCTTCCTGATCTGAGACTATTTTTCAAAATAGTCTGGCGCCTGTTGAGGAATAATGGTGTTTTGATTATCTACGAGCAACATCCATTTACCAATATGCTGGCGGCCTCCGATGAAAAAGAATATGATGCATCGCACCCGTTTGAAGTTGCATTTTCATATTTCAGAACGGAACCATGGGAAGAGAACTCAGGGATCGACTATATCGGAAAGACAACCTACGAGGCAAAAACGGCCTACAGCTTTACCCAGAAAATATCTGATATACTCAATCCGATGATTCAAAGCGGAATCGGTCTTGTCGAGCTGATAGAATATGATCATGATATTTCGCTGATGTGGGAGTGTCTCGAAAAAGAAAAAATGGTTCCTCTCAGTTATATCCTTGTCGGGCAAAAAAACGGATAATCTTGATCTAAAAGATTGCCGTAATGACACTTATTGGATTATATTGCTGATGACTAAACTGACAGGGAACTCTTATTGTCTTTTTTTATTATATATTATGTGACGAGTATAAATCCGGTAACGCTGTTAGACACAGGTTTTGGGTATTAAACGAAATAGTATGTTGCATTTCATAGGTATCATTGCAATAATATTCGCAGGCGGATATGTCGTTTTCGCGCTGATCCTGTTTTTTATGCAGGCTCGGTTTGTTTTTGTGCCATCGCGGGAAATCGAGGCCGATCCGAGTGATATTGGCCTGCGGTACGAAAATGTCGATTTTGTCTCTCCGGACATTGTCGATCTTCATGGGTGGTACATTCCGGCCGAAAAGGAGCGGGCGGTCTTATTGTTTTGCCATGGCAATGCCGGTAATATTTCGCATCGGCTGGAATCGATACAGCTTTTTAACAGGCTGGGACTGAGCGTTTTCATCTTTGATTACCGCGGTTACGGCCGAAGCGGGGGAGAGCCGTCTGAAGAAGGAACGTATAAAGATGCCGTTGGGGCCTGGCAATGGCTGATCGATAAAAAACAGTATGCCCCGGAGAGGATCGTCGTTTTCGGCCGCTCGCTCGGCGGTGCCGTGGCCGCCCACCTGGCCAGCGAAAAAAATCCAAAAGTATTGATAATTGAATCGGCTTTTACGTCAGTCGGCGATATGGGGGCGAGGATATATCCGTACATGCCGGTAAAACTGTTGATAAGATATCATTACCGCACAATCGACTATATAGACCGAGTCAAATGCCCGGTTATGGTGATACATTCGCCGGATGACGAACTGGTGTCTTTCAAACAGGGACGGAGATTGTATGATGCCGCCCGTGAACCGAAAGAGTTCCTGGAAATAACGGGGGGCCACAACGGAGGTTTTCTCGAAGAACCTGATATTTACAGTAATGGATTCGATTCATTTTTAAGACAATATGTCGATGATAAGCTATCCAATTAACACGAAACGGTGAAATTAAAAAGATGTCAGGCAAAGGTGCCACGGTATTATTTATCTGGAGACCCGAACCTGAACTTCGGGACTACCTCGCCAATGGTTTGAAGGAATCGGCGGGGTGAAGCTTATCTACCCGCCGGATACGGACGAGGAGACGTTGCTTGAATATGCCCCTGAAGCCGATATCATAATCGGCTGGCGTCCGACTGAAAGGCTTCTCGAAAAAGCGGTAAACCTGGCCATGTTTATAAATCCCGGTGCAGGGGCGCAGCATCTTATCGAGCTGTTCAGGAAACACAATCGGAACCGGAATGTAATTTTGATCAACGGTCACGGCAATGCCTATTTCACGGCTCAACATGCGGTAGCACTTTTACTGGCGCTGGCCGGTAAAGTGATCCCGCATCACAACTGGATGATCGATGGGCACTGGCGGAGGGGCGATGATTTCTCCTCCTCGATTCCAATCAGGGGTCGGAAGATAGGCTTGCTGGGTTATGGGGCAGTGAATCAAAATGTGCATCGGATGCTGTCCGGGTTCGATGTCGATTTTGCGGTTTTGCGCCGTGACTGGAATAAAGAAACGGGAAAGGTGCCCACCGCGATTGCCAAATATGATAGTGCGCAGTTGCATCAATTCTTGAAAGCAGTTGATATTTTGATAGTGGCGGTTCCGCATACATCAAAGACGATCGGAATGATCGGCAAAGAGGAATTGAATCTACTGGGAGCGGATGGTCTTCTGGTAAATATTGCCCGCGGTTCGGTGATCGACGAGAACTCGTTATATATTGCTCTTTATGAACGCAGGATTGCCGGAGCGGCTATCGATGTCTGGTATGAATATCGCCCCGAACCTGACGGGAAGGGGCGCAAATATCCCTTTCATTATCCCTTTCACACTCTTGACAATTTTATCCTGTCGCCGCATGGGCGGCCGCGCCCTTCAGCGATCTTAAACGCTGGGGCGAGGTCATCGATAATATATCCCGATTTGCATCGAATGCCGACCGGTTTATAAATGTCGTCGATCTGGATAAAGAATACTGAGTTATTGGAAATGTAACTGTATCCCGGCAGACGTAATACAATGCGGGATAAAATTCGCATTCAAGGACAATATTAAGATTTCTCTGCCAATCAGGATGATTAATGCGATGATATCACGAGTTGATAAGGTTCAATCGATTTTGAGCTTAGCAGGCTTTCTTGACAGGAGAGTTTCCGAATTCTTCAGTTCCGGAAATCAGTTTCTTCCTTCATTTCTTCTCGGTCTCTGGCCGGCTCTTGGCGGGCGAGCTTCATCGATCCGCATCGTCCTGCCATTAAAATCGGATCCATTCAGAGCTTGCATAGCTTTTTCGGCCTCCTCGACCTGGGACATTTCAACAAATCCAAAGCCGCGGCCTTCGATAATATTGACATGTTTTACCTGGCCGTAATTGGCGAAAAGCTCGGTCAATTCCTCGACCGTTGTTGAATAACGGAGATTTCCCACATAGAGCTTGCTACCTTGCATTATTGAGCTCCTTGAAAATACTTAAAAATTGGCTGTCGTCAGACGATAATTACCCGATTGTTCAAATACATGTAAAAGAAGCAAGAAAACTTCCTGATTTCCGGTATTATTTAGTCTGAGGTCGAACTTCACTTGCTGTCTAATTTTAATTAACGTATCAATTTCTGTCAAGAGGAAAGCTGAAGAATTATGAGATCAATAGCCTGGCTGATTCCGTTATAAATATGGCCATTGGCCTTCATATTTTTGGCTTGACATCGAACGGGCATATGGTTAGATTCCAACTTTGTATTGTATGGATATATCGGCAATGCATGGAAATGCCGGTTTGAAAATGGATATGAAGAAAATTTTTGATCTCAACAATAAAGTAAGAAGTCTCGAAGACGTAATAATAGTGTTATGTCATTGAGGCTTTTTCCATTTAATATGAAAAATTTTACGGCAAAGATTTCATTTTTAGCTGTTCTGCTGATTCTAACGGCAGTGTCGTTTACGACCGCCCAGGAAACAGTGGATACCTCGCAGGCGGCTATGGATTCCCTGAATTTGATTCCACCCAATGTGACTCCGGTGATGGCAAAGAATATCACCGTCAGGGACAATCCGGGTGATGACGGCGGCTCCATACAGATTCAATGGGATATTTCGGTCGATGACTACGACGGCGGAAAAGTAACCGCTTATCGTGTTATGCGTTCCATGGAGATGGATGGTGAATACACGATTGTTGGAGATGCGCCGGCAGGGAATAACTCATTTACCGACAATGCCACCGAGGACGGTCTGGAATATTATTATAAGATCGCGGCGATAAACGAATTAAAGAAGGATGGCACGGTCCTCTGGTCGGTCATGTCCGAATCTGATCCGGTGGGTCCGGTAAAATCATCGCCCCAGTGGTTTGATATGCAGCGCATAAATGTTTTTATCGGGACTGTTTTTGTCTGCGGGGCGATTTTCTTTTTCATTCATAAGGCCAAGGAGGGCGGTGATCTGTATGTCAGAAAGATAGCCGGGCTGGAATCGGTCGACGAAGCAGTCGGGCGAGCCACGGAAATGGGTCGGAAGATTCTTTTTGTTCCCGGGATCAATGATATGGATAATGTCCAGACCATTGCCGGTGTAAATATACTGGGCCGAGTCGCCCAGTTGGCGGCGGAATATGAAACCGAGATCGAGGTCCCGGTCAGCCGCTCGCTGGTTATGGTTACGGCGCGGGAGATTGTTAAAGAGTCATACAGCAAGGCCGGGCGACCGGACTCGTTCAAAGAGGATCAGGTTCATTACCTGACAGATGATCAATTTGGTTATGCCGCGGCCATAGACGGTATAATTGTCCGCGATAAACCGGCCACAATCTTTTATATGGGCGCTTTCTTTGCCGAATCCCTGATCATGGCCGAGACGGGTAATTCAATCGGGGCCATTCAGATAGCAGGAACCGGCCAGCCCTCGCAGTTGCCCTTTTTCGTCGCCTCCTGCGATTATACTCTAATCGGTGAAGAGCTTTTTGCGGCCTCGGCGTATCTTTCCCGCGATCCGCGCCTTCTTGGTTCGGTCAAGGGTCAGGATGCGGCCAAAGCGGCCATTTTGATATCGATTTTGATTGGTGCGATATTGGAGACATTCAATATATTTCAATTTTCCAACCTGTTTAAGGTTATTGGTGAGTAGGATAGAGGAACTGGCTTATGCGTCGTGAAATTCCAATGATAATAACCGCGGTGGTCGGATTTGTATTTCTGATCCAGTATTTCATTCCTCATTATCCTTTCAACCAGTTGAACAATTGGTTTTCGGATTGGTTTTCGATTATCGGCGCCTGCGCCATCTGGCTTGGGGCGTTGAACTTACTGCGAATTTCGAGCGACAAGATATACCGTAAAAGCCGCGACTGGGGTTATTCGATTCTTATTATTATTTCTTTTCTTTTTATTGTGATCATCGGCTTTGTCGGCGGCCCTGGTTTCCGCGATTTCGGAACCAGATTCGACTGGCTGTACCGATTTATTTATACTCCGCTTTCTGCGACCATGTTTGCTCTGCTGGCCTTTTATGTGGCCTCGGCTTCATACCGTGCTTTCCGTGCCAGGAATCTTGAGGCGACCCTGCTTTTGGTGGCCGCCTTCTTTGTGATGATCGGCCGGGTACCGGTCGGCGATTCTATCGCTACGATGATTCACCTGCCCGATGTCATCCACCCGTCCCAAATAGCATCCTGGATCATGAATTATATCAACGGCGCCGGACAACGGGCGATCATGATCGGTATTGCGCTGGGAATTGTTTCCACCTCGCTCAGGGTTATTCTTGGTATCGAGCGTGCTCATATCGGAGGTGATTGATGAAACAGGACCTCATCGTATATTTGGCTGTTCTGGTTCTGGCACTGATTTTCTTTTTTGTGATTACCGAGCCGGTTGTATTTTCGCCGACCGTTTCATATATACTGATCGGGCTAATAGCCCTGGGGCTCATTTTCATTCTGGTCCGGACGATTCAGGGAAATGTATATGAGCGCCGTATCGTTTTCCTCTTTGTCGGAATTGCAGTCGTTCTTCCGTTTTTCATGACGATTGAGCAAAAGATTCAGCTCTCACCCGAGGTTAAATCGCTTAATGATGCCGTTCTGGAACTGAAACCTGGTTCCAAGGTTCTGGTGTCACTTGATTATGATCCACCGTCGGCGCCCGAACTGCAGCCTATGGCCGAGAGTTTCTTCAGGCTCTGTTTCGAGCGTGATTTAAAAGTCATTATTATGGGTCTCTGGCCGCAGGGGCCGCAGCAGGCGGAACTGGCAATTCAAAAAATTCTTGAATATCCGGAAGTTGCGGCCAGGAATATTGAATATGGTAAAGACTATGTCAATCTTGGCTTTCAGACCGGGAATGAATTTGTCATTCAGCGTATGGGCGGAAGTTTCAAGAGCATGTTCCAGACCGATTATTATGGGACGCCTTATGATTCGCTCGAGCTGGTACGGAATATATCGAATTTCTCGAATATAGATTTTTCGTTCAATCTGTCGGCCGGTTACCCGGGGACGGTTGAATGGGTTCAGATTGCCGTGGACCGTTACGGTGTCGTCCTTGGCGCCGGCAATACCGCTGTCCAGGCGCCCCAGATGTATCCTTACATCAGGTCCGGTCAGCTGGTTGGTCTTCTGGGCGGTCTCAACGGAGCCGCTGAGTTTGAAAAGGTTACCGGGAAGCTGGGCAAGGGCACCAAGTTTATGGTGTCGCAGTCATTTGCGCATGTAATTGTCATTGCGTTTATAATCATTGGGAATGCGGCGTATTTCCTCGGTGAGAGAAGAGGTAAAAAGAAAGGTATTTAGGCAATCGGATCGATTCTGATTGGAGCAGGATAATATGGATGTCTTTGGAACATGGCTGGCGGCCTTCTTTACATTAGGAATAATCTCGTTTCTTTATAAAGACAACGCCTGGTATAAAATCAGCGAAGCCATTTTTGTGGGTATATCGGCCGGTTACTGGTTTGTGGTCTCATTCTGGGATAATCTTTACGGCAAATTGTACCTTGGTATCACCGACAGTCATGATTACATGCTTCTGGTCGGCGCCATTCTCGGATTTATGATGCTTCTGCGTCTGATTCCCAATATCGGATGGATTTCTCGGTGGCCGTTGTCCTTTGTGGTCGGAGCCATTTCCGGTCTGTATCTGATGAACTATTTTTCATCAAATGTGATGCTCCAGGTCAAGGATTCGATTCTTCCGTTTTTCAGCACGGAATACGGTTCTTCCATTTTCTCGGCATCATTCGGTCAGATAGTGGCCAATATGGTGGTGGTTATCGGAACCTTTACCGGCCTGGTTTATTTCTTTTTCTCAAAGGAACACAAGGGCGCCTTTGGCGGAGCGGCCAAAATCGGTATCTGGGTCATTATGGTGACTTTCGGAGCCTCGTTTGGCTATACCGTTATGAGCCGTATGTCACTGCTGATCGGCCGCATGGATTTCATCTTCGGAGACTGGCTGGGAATGATCAAATAGTGAAAGTCGATAATTCCAAAGTGAAGAAACCGCTCAAGATTTCAATCTGTCTGATAATCCTTTCTTTTTTTATTATATCATCTATACAGGCGCAGGAAGCTGATTCGATTATTATTGATTCGCTTACGGTATTTTCCGCCGCGGCCCCTACCTGGGTTGTTGCCAAAGATTATCACTATGATCGCGGCGATAATGTCGATATCGAATGGCAATTGTCAGCCAACGATGACGGAACCGGGGCCATTCTGGGCTATGATATATTCCGCGCCGAGGCCGGGTCGGATGAATTCATGCTGGTCGGTGCGGCCCTTCCGGGCGAGAACATATTCCGCGACAAATCGGCTGAAAACGGTATCGCTTATGTTTATAAAGTTGCTGTCAATTTTGGCGGTGGGGCATCAGCCTCGGCCATATCGGACCCGGTTATCCCGGATACCGAGATCATAAATTTCAATCTCTGGAACATGTTCGTTATCGGTCTTTTGATTACCGGCGCGGTGATATATTTCATCGCTCACGCCAAGCGGGGCAGAAAATTATTTATCCGGAAAATAGCCGGTCTCGAGGCGATCGATGAGGCTATCGGTCGAGCCACCGAGATGGGCCGGCCGATCCTGTTTATTCCCGGCATCAATGATATGGATGATGTTCAGACGATAGCCGGTATTACCATCCTCGCGCGTGTCGCCAAGGTTGTCGCCGACTACGATATAAGGATCAACATGCCGGTCGCTCGTTCGATAGTCATGACCACGGCGCGGGAGACCATCAAAGAGGCTTATATGGGTGCGGGGAGGCCGGATGCCTACAATGACGATATGGTCCGTTATATCACCGACGAGCAGTTCGGCTATGTGGCGGCGGTTGACGGTATTATGGTGCGCGAGAAACCGGCCACCTGTTTTTACCTGGGCGCCTTTTTCGCCGAATCGCTGATCCTGGCGGAGACAGGGAACTCGATCGGCGCCATCCAGATCGCCGGGACCGCGATGCCGGCGCAGTTGCCGTTTTTCGTGGCCGCCTGCGATTATACTCTGATAGGCGAGGAACTTTTTGCCGCATCGGCCTATCTCTCCAACGAACCCAAGCAGTTGGGATCATTGAAGGGACAGGATGTCGGCAAGTTTATTGCCATGATTGCGATTTTGATCGGCGTTCTTAGCCAGACCATCTCATCGGCCTGGGGCGGGACGTTTTTCACCAAACTGAGTGACTATATGCACCAGTTGTTTACGGTGCTTAATTAACGAAACAGGGAAGAAGCTTGAAAAAAAAGATTCCATTAACCATCACATTTATTGTCGGGGTCGTCCTTATCCTGTCGGTGTTCTTTCCCCCGATCGAGACACTGGGAGAGGATTTCTCGCTTTTCTTTGACATTATTGCGGTTTTTGCCTTCTTCCTCGGCGGCGGCAACCTGATCCGGGTGCATGCCGATAAAATTTCCAAAAAGAAACGTGACTGGGGCTTTTCGATAGTGACCGTGATCGGTTTCATCCTGATGCTTGCGGCCGGCCTGTTGAAACTCTGGAACCCGGGCGGTATAGCAGCCGACGTAGCGGCGACCGGCTCGATGTTCCAGTTGATGTATGACTGGATTTTCAACCCGCTCGGCGCCACCATGTATGCGCTGCTGGCCTTTTATGTCGCATCGGCCTCATACCGTGCTTTCCGTGCCAAAAACAGCGATGCCACCATTTTGCTGGTGGCGGCTTTTATAATATTGCTGGGGCGGACACCGCTGGGTGTCTATGCCACCAGCTGGGTACCGGAATCATTTTCGATCATGCAGATTCCCAACCTGGCTATCTGGATTATGACCTCGCCTAACCTGGCCGGACAGCGGGCCATTATGATCGGTATTGCACTCGGCGTCGTCTCGATGTCATTGCGGCTGATCCTGGGCGTTGAACGGACACATCTGGGGAGCGACAATGAGTAATATCGGACTAATCATATCACTGATTGTGATCGCCGCCGGTCTACTCTGGCTGTTCATCCTGGCTTTGCGGGGAAAAGAGGTTGAACGCCGGATTGTCTTTTTATTTATTGGTCTGGCCGTCTCGGTGCCGCTTCTTTTCAACATCACTTTTTCCGAAAAAGCCACTCCCATTGTAATGGATGTGTTCAATAAAATAGAGAATCTTCCAGAAGGTTCTAAAATTCTTTTGTCATACGACTATGGGCCATCAATGGCGCCCGAGGTTGAGCCGATGTCGAATGCTTTTCTGAGGCATGCTCTGGCGAAAGGGCATAAGGTCTATATCATGTGTCTCTGGGCAACCGGGCAATCCCTGGCCGCCACGGCAATCGATTCGATCGTCATCAAGGAGTTCCCGGATAAAATATACGGTGAGGATTATATCAATATCGGTTTCAAGGCGGGCGGGACCGGTGTGTTGAATGTCATCATCACCGATTTCAGAAAGATGTATCTGACGGATGTCAACGGTGTTGATCTTGATTCGATGTCTATTTTCGAGGGTATCCGTTCGCTCAAGGATATGGATATGCTGATCTCTATCGGCGGGGGTTTCCCCGGGGTCAAGGAATGGGTTCTTTTTGCCGGCGCGCCCGGGAACATACCCACGGCCGGCGGTTGTGCCGCAGTTTCGGCACCCCTGCTGTACCCTTATTATCCAAAACAACTTCTTGGGCTTTTAGGAGGTATCAAGGGGGCCGCGGAATATGAATCGCAATTGAAAAAAGTATATAAACGTTTCGAGGGCTCGCCGACTCCCGGTATCAAGATGATGGGTCCGCAAACCCTGGCTCACCTGATTGTCATGGCCTTTATTGTTATCGGTAATATCTCGTATTTTGTTTCCAGGCGGAGGCAGAAATAATATGACTGGTTCAAAACGTCTTAGCGCGATTATTCTGGTGGTTGTTGTCGCCCTCTTTCTGATAAGTTGGATTGTCAAAGGGGTCGCCATTCACGATGAAGGTTCCGGTTTATGGTTTTCGTTTCGCGATGCTTTTCTGATAACGCTGGCCGCTTTTCTGACCCTGGCTATATTTTCTTTTCTGTACAAGGATAATCCTTATTATAAATTTGCGGAGCATCTTTTCGTTGGTGTATCGGCGGCGTACTGGATGTGTGTCGGTTTCTGGTCGACCATGATTGGTAATATGCTTCCGAATCTTTCGGAATCACTCAGTAATTATTTTGACGTGCCATATAAGGGGTTGAATGTATTTTATATTGTCCCGCTGATTCTCGGTATCATGCTTTTGATGCGATTGTCATCGAAGGCGGGGTGGATTTCCCGCTGGGCGCTGGCCTGGATTGTAGGGACGACAGCCGGCCTGAATCTGATCCGATACCTGCGAACCGACTTTATCAGTCAGGTAAGTAACACCTTTTTGCCGCTGTTGGTCGAGTGGAAAGGTATCGGTCCGTTTTTCTCAGATTTGTCGCTGGCCTCGACGGGGCAACTGGTTATGACACTGTCTAACTGGGTAATATTTATCGGTGTTTTCAGCGGATTGATTTACTTCTTCTTCTCCAAGGAGCACAAGGGATTTTTTGGTGTCGCATCGAAGGTCGGGATCTGGGTGCTGATGATTACTTTTGGAGCTTCTTTCGGCTATACCGTCATGGGACGTGTTTCCCTGCTGGTCGGCCGCCTCACATATCTTTTCAAAGACTGGTTAGGACTAATAAGTTAATTTTCACATAAACAGCAAGAGGCTTTTATATGAAGCTAAAGACATTAACTGTTCTATGTTGTCTGCTTTTCGGAGTCGTTTTGACGGCTGTTTCCCAAGAAGCCGCCGACAGCGTTATTGCGCCTGATTCCGCTCAGGCGGTAATGCTGCCGTCACCGGTCCTGAGATTGAGCGGCGAGGACGCTCCGGATGATCATGGTCACGCAATAGATTTGACCTGGGAAAAATCCGCCGATGACGGCGCCGGTCAGATGAACGTGATCGGTTATATGGTTTTTCGCGCAGATTCACCCGATGGGCCGTTTGATGCACGTTCCGACCTTTTGTTCGGTGTCACCGAATTTACCGATGCGGGGGCAATGAATGAAGGTGAGAATGACTACATGCCGGATCATCAGGATTATTATTACAAAGTCCGGGCATTGACCGCCGATAGTGCGGTTTATGCCGATTCCGAGATATTCGGACCGGTGCAGTCGTACGGCCAGTGGTTCAACTGGGAAAGACTGGCTGTTTTTTTGATGGTCGCCGGGTTTTTATTTTTGATGATTCACTTTATCAGAAGGGCCAAAGGCGGCGCCGATCTTTATGTTCGTCGGCTGGCCGGTATCGAGGCGGTTGATGAGGCCATCGGACGCGCGACCGAAATGGGTAAACCGATCCTGTATGTTCTCGGTCTGGGCACCGCCGCCGACATTGCCACGATCGCATCATATACCATCCTGGGCCGGGTTGCCAAAAAGGTGGCCGAATATCAGACCGGTCTGATCGTACCGTGTTATGATCCGATCGTCATGACAGTGGCTCAGGAAACGGTGCGAACGGCATATATGGATGCCGGGCGTCCCGATGCGTTCAGCGAGGATATGGTCTACTTCGTGACCAATCAGCAGTTTGCCTATGTGGCCGGTGTCAACGGGGTCATGCTTCGTGAACGTCCCGCCACCAATCTGTATATGGGCAAGTTCTATGCCGAATCCCTGATCCTGGCCGAAACCGGAGTGGTTGCCGGTTCGATCCAGATCTCCGGAACCGATGAGATTTCGCAGATCCCGTTCTTTGTGGTTGCCTGCGACTATACGCTGATCGGCGAGGAGCTATATGCGGCGTCGGCCTATCTCGGCAAGGAGCCGCTGCTGCTTGGTTCGCTCAAGGCTCAGGATTATGCCAAGGCGGGAGTGATTCTGCTGGCAATAATCGGTTTTATTTCATTGATGTTGGGTTATCATGGCGTCGTGGAATTTTTCCACGTTACCGGTTAAGAAGGATGAATTGAGATGAAAAGACAGTTACCATTGATGATGGTTTTTGTATTCGGATTCGCCATGATCATACAGTATTTTATACCGCATCAGGCATCCGAATGGGTAAATGCATTCCTTATGGACTGGATGATGATTATCGGCGTTTTTGCCCTGGCACTGGGTATCTGGTCGCTGATAAAAGTCTCCTGGGATAAAATTAAATACAAAAAGCCCAACTGGGAGTATGCAATAGTCACACTGGCCGGGCTCTTTTTGATGATATTTTTCGGGTTTGACTATTTCCGGCATTTCTCGACCCCGATCGGTTCGGATAATTACATGTATGTGCATTTTTACCGGCACATAGTCATTCCGATTCAGTCCACGATGTTTTCACTGTTGGCCTTCTTCATAGCCTCGGCGGCTTATCGGGCCTTCCGGGCAAGATCACTTCTGGCGACCCTGCTGCTGATTGCGGCGCTTGTTATTATGCTCCGTTTCAATCCGCTGCTGGGACCGATCCAGCCGATTATGGAAAAGTTCTCGGTCTGGCTTCTTAATGTCCCGAATCTCGCCGCCAAACGGGCGATCGTTATCGGGGTCGGTCTGGGTATGGTCGCCACCGCCCTTAAGGTAATTCTTGGAATCGAACGCGCCTATCTGGGCAAGGATTGAGGAGGACTGAAACATGAATATATTTGATCGTTTGATGTCGTTCGACCGGCGCTGGGTCTTCCTCTCTCTGGCAATTGTATGTGTGGGGACGTATCTCTGGGACTTTTCAGTCCCGATTACAATCAGCGAAGAGGCCCGGTCGATTTATGATGAAGTCGCGGCGCTCAAAGAGGGCGACATGATTTACATGTCGGTCGATTATGATCCCAACGCGCTGGCGGAACTTCACCCGACCACCTACGCCCTTGCGGAACTCTGTTTTCGAAAAAAGGTGAAGGTGATATTCGGAACGCTGTCGAATCTCGGTCAGGGTATGGTTGATCAGGTACTGCATGACATATCCGATTCCCTGAGAGATACCGCGACCTATAACGGCGTATTTTATGAGGGGCGTGAGATTGTTAACGGTGTCGATTATGTTTTCCTCGGGTACAAGCCGTATCCCGCGATGGTGATTCAGGCGATGGGGCTCGATTTCCGTGTCCCGTTTCCGACCGACTATTACGGCACGCCGATCGACAGTATTCCGATAATGCAGGGTACGAAAAACTTCGACCAGTGCAAGCTGGTTGTGGATATGGCGGCCGGTAATGTCGCCGAGATGTGGATCACCTACGGGCACGGGAACTATGGTGTTCCTCTGGCCCTGGCGGTAACCGGTGTCATGGGCGCCGATATGTATCCTTATCTCCGTTCCGGCCAGATCTTCGGTCTCGCGGCCGGGCTTCTGGGTGCCGCCCAGCTCGAAAAATTGTGCGACAATCCCGGGCGCGCCATGGACGGTATGAGAATTCAGCTTTTCGCTCATATTCTGATCATACTGTTTATTATCATGGGCAATATCGGCTTCCTGGCAACCCGCAAACTAAATAAACTGAAGTAGGAGGTGATCGTAGATGGAATGGAGTACATTTTTGTGGACGACGCTGGGGGCATTCTTGACCCTATGCACCTTCTCGTTTCTTTATAAAGACAATCCGTTTTACAAATTCGCGGAGCATTTAGTGGTGGGTGTCTCGGCCGGGTATTTTGCGCTGGTCCTGTGGCACCAGATCCTGATCCCCAATCTGTTTGCGCGCCTCAATGACGGCGACTGGTATTTTCTGTGGCTGAATTCAGCGCAGTTGTGGTACCTCATACCGGCCGCCCTGGGTGTCATGATGTGGACCCGTTTTTCGAAGAAGAAATCATGGATCAGCCGCTGGCCGATTGCACTATACATGGGTATCGCCGCCGGTATGGCGGTGCCTCGGGAGATGCACGCCAGGGTGATCGAGCAGTTGCATTCGGCCATGCGGGGAATCATCGACTGGAACAACTTTTTCGGAAGTTCCGTCTTTGACACCACCTCCGGTATCGCCAGTATCATTATCTTTCTTGGAACGCTGGCGGCTCTGTTCTATTTCTTTTTCTCCAAGGAGCATTCCGGAGTTTTCAAGGGAATCTCCAGTTTTGGAATCTGGATATTGATGATCGGATTCGGCGCCTCGTTCGGTTATACGGTGATGGGCCGTATCTCGCTTTTTGTGCAGCGAATCCAGGTATTAGATGATTGGACAGCTGTATCCTGGCAGGGTGATCACGGCGGCTTCGTATTTTTCTGGTTCCTGGTGTTCGGCGTCTTTATTGTCTGGGCAGTATTTGAAATAGTCAAGTATTTCAAGAACAAGGGAACAACAGCGGAATCATAAGAAATAGCCGATAATAAAGTAAAAGCCCGCTTTTGGCGGGCTTTCAGGGCGTTGACAAAATAGTCAATGCCCTTTTTTTATTCTTGTCTTTATATTCTCAATGTACTATATGTTTTTAAAGCTGATTTAGAATAATGGTGGATTGA
>Ga0164318_10003207_pt1 | contig 15438 bp, 15 predicted proteins | sample GuaBasSedimGuay9_FD_113734 | JGI IMG/M metagenome (GOLD analysis project Ga0164318, IMG submission 113734) | Subseafloor sediment microbial communities from Guaymas Basin, Gulf of California, Mexico - Guay9, Core 4571-4, 0-3 cm | ecosystem: Environmental > Aquatic > Marine > Hydrothermal vents...
CTAAACAAATGAAACAATAAGTTTGACATTTATGTTTATTTTAGACAAATTTGAGCTATATGACAGATGAAAATAACAACCAAGATGATTTGTCAAATGCTGATAGTTCGCATTCAGATGAAAACCATTCATCTAGCGAGCAGGAAGATTATGAATTTGAGGAAAATAGTAAGGCAAAAAAAAGCTCAATGGGTTTTTTGGACCATCTTGAGGAACTTCGCCGGTGTTTGATTAAATCCGTTCTGGCGGTGGTTCTTTTTTCATTTGTTGCCTTTTATTTTGCCGATTATATCATGGAGTTCATTAAGATTCCTCTCCAAAATAAAGTAGAACTTTATAATATTGCAGTTACCGGTTCATTTTATGCTTATTTGAAAGTCTCATTGATTTGTGGATTTATAGCATCGTTGCCGTTTAATTTTTATCAGATGTGGTCTTTTGTAGCTCCGGGACTTTATAAAAAAGAAAAATTATTAATTATTCCGCTTGTGTTTTTTTCAACTATTCTTTTTTTGATAGGTGCTTCATTTTGCTATGTTGTAGTTTTACCGTTGTCTTTTGCCTTTTTGATAGGGTTTTCCGGCGATGTTATTATTAATACAATTACTATTGGCAGTTATATTTCGTTTGTAGGTTTACTGCTTATTGCTTTTGGGTTTGGTTTTCAAATGCCAATAGTTGCTTATGTTTTAGGGAAAATGGGGATTTTATCTCATGAATTTTTATCCAAAGGCAGAAGATATGCTCTGGTTGCCATATTAATAGTTGGCGCAATAATAACTCCGCCTGATGTCTTTACCCAGTTTTTGCTGGCGATTCCGCTCTATATTTTATATGAAATTTCAATTATTATTGTCAAAATAACGGTTAAAAAAGATAAACCGTAAACTATTCCCCAAATTAGGCAGTTATATCCTTTGAGTTTATTTTACCAAAGTTGACAAATTTGTTTGGATAAGTTACATTCTCATCGGAAGTTATGCGGGCGTAATTCAGTGGTAGAATGCAAGCTTCCCAAGCTTGACGTCGGGAGTTCGAACCTCCTCGCCCGCTGTTTTTTTTATTTATGGAGATATGTGTTGAAAATTATTGATGTTGATCCTTCATCACCGCTTTTTGGATATATTCGTCCAGGGTATGAAATTTTATCGGTAAACGGGACTGAAGTTCAGGATGCTATTGATTTTTATTATAAGGCAACTAATGAACGGGTAAATCTTATTTTTAGTGATAATCTGGGGAAGAAGATTAATTTTGATTTTGATGAGCTGATGCCTGGTGAACTTGGATTGACTTTTGATGAAGACAAAATCAAAACCTGTGATAATGATTGCATTTTTTGTTTTATTAGACAGCAACCTAAGGGGATGAGAAGAGCATTATATATTAAGGATGAAGATTACAGACTTTCTTTTACACATGGGAATTTTATTACTTTATCAAATACTACTGATGAAGATATTGAACGGATTATCAAGCAAAGGCTTTCACCACTATACGTTTCGGTTCATGCTACCGATGACAAACTTCGCCGATATATGCTTCATAATGAAAAATTAGCACCAATCCTCCCAAGAATCAAGGAACTAACTGATAATGGGATTACTATTCATACTCAAGTAGTGTTATGTCCCGGTATCAACGATGGTAAATATATTGAGCAAACAATCAATGATTTAGCATCGTTATATTCTGGAGTTGAGACATTAGCGGTGGTTCCGGTTGGGCTTACCAAATATCGTGATAATCTTCCTAATTTAAGAACTTATCAACCTGATGAAGCTAAAGATATTATCAACTATATTGACAGAATACAGAAAAGATTCTTAAAAGAAATAGGCACCCGTTTTGTTTGGGCGGCGGATGAATTTTATGTTGCGGCTCATATAGGTTTTCCTAATCAGGTGTCTTATGAGGAGATGTCTCAGTTTGAAAATGGGGTTGGGATGGCAAGGGAATTCTTAACTAATTTTAATCGTAGAAAACGATTTTTGAAAAGTATCAATTCAAATAAAAAAGCTCTGTTTCTTACCGGTTATTCCGCTTATCCGTTTTTAACAGAAAATATAATTCAATATCTTAAACTGAAATTAAAGCTCAATGTTGAATTTGAACCCGTAAAAAATGATTTTTGGGGAGAGACAGTAACAGTTTCCGGGCTATTGACAGGCAATGACTTGCTTCGATGTGCTATATCATATGAGAAAGAATTTGATGTTTTAGTAATACCCCCCAATTGCTTAAATGATGAATATCTATTTTTGGATAATTTATCTTTAACCCAATTTGAAACTGAACTTGGGAAACCGGTTGTTTTAGGTCAATATGATTTGGCTGATACTCTTAAGGAAGTGTTTAAATAATATGTTTACAATAGCTTTAGTTGGAAGACCAAATGTAGGAAAATCTTCGTTATTTAATCGGATACTCCAAAAGAAGATTGCGGTTGTTGATAGTCAACCTGGAATTACCAGAGATAGGAATTATGCTGTTTGCGATTGGAATGGAATTAATTTTAATCTTATTGATACAGGGGGGATGGTTCCCAATTCTGAAGATTTGATGGAAAAGATGATTTTTGATCAAACTGAGTTTGCTCTGCATGAAGCAGATTTGATTATTTTCATAGTTGACAACCAAGTTGGTACTGACCCGATTGATAGGGGAATTGCACGTAAACTTAATCGGGCAGGTAAAAAATTGATTTTGGTAGCCAATAAAGTTGATAATGAAACTGTTGAAAGAGACATATATGATTTTATGAAATTAGGATTAGGGGAACCATTACCTGTCTCGGCAACTATTGGATTAGGGATAGGCGAATTATTAGATAGAATAATAGAATTATTGCCAGAGCAAATTAAATCTGATGGCAGTGATGCCGAAATTATTCGGGTCGCATTAGCGGGAAGACCTAACGTTGGGAAATCATCATTTATTAATGCATTATTAGGTGAAAACAGATTGATTGTAACGCCTATTGCAGGGACAACACGCGATGCTGTTGACACTCCTTTTGAACATAATGGACAGAAATATATTTTAATTGATACTGCTGGTTTGAGAAGAAAATATAAAATACATGAGAATATTGAGTTCTATACATCATTAAGATCAAATAGGGCTATCGAAAATTGTGATGTTGCTTTGGTGATGATTGATGCTTCCGATGGCATCACAGTTCAGGACCAGAGAATATTGGAACAAGTTTTTTCTGTTAGAAGGCCTGCATTATTACTGATAAATAAATGGGATCTGGTTGAGAAGGATTCTCGTACAGCTGATGAATTTTCTAAAGAGGTTGTCAGTGTATTGGCAAAATATGGGCATTTGCCAATGATTTTTATATCTGCTCTTACTGGCCAACGAGTTGAAAAAGTTCTTTCGCTTACTAAGAAAATTTACCATGAAGCTCGTAAAAGAATTCCAACTCCAGCCTTGAATGATTTTCTTCAAGAAGTAGTCAGCAAAAAACATCCGCCCGCAAAACAGGGGAAATATATAAAATTTCATTATGTAACTCAGTCTGAAGTCAATCCGCCAACTTTTATTTTCTTTTCAAATCGCCCGAAAATGATAGCTAAATCGTATATAAGCTATCTAAACAACCAGATTAGGGATAAATTTGGTTTTGAGGGCGTTCCTTTCCGTGTCAAATTCAGAAAGAAATAATAATCATTTTCAATTCCCAAAACTAATAATCTTTTACATTTAACTGTTTAAGAATATTATTCTTCTGACGATAATATTCTTATGTTAGATAACACATCAGATGTTCAACAATTATACAGAGTTGAAGCAATGCTTGAGTCCTGTCGTGCTGATTTACGCGATATATCAACGATGGGAGCTGTGATAACATCAATTCATAAAATAGATGCCGTACTTTCTGTCGCTATGGATATGGCAATTAGACTTGTGAACGGTGAAGTCGGTTTAATAATGCTTGAAGAAAATAATGAATTATCACTTAAAATTTCATGGGGTATAGATGATGCTTTTGTTAAATCCTTGATTTATCAAGATGATGAAGATATTGCGTCGTATTGTTTCAGGACCCGAGAGTCAGTTCTTTTGAATAATCTTGGAATAAAAATAGATAGTGGTTTTAATATCAATTCGATAATTACCGCCCCAATTAAGACCTCGGATAATTGCTTTGGAATTGTAGTAGTTATTAATAAAGCTGATGAAACTGAATATTCAAATGATGATAAAGAGTTGCTGGAAAATCTTCTAAGTTTTGTAGCTGTTGCAATTGATAATTCACTATTGATGAAGGAAAAACTACTTAGGCAAAAAATTGATCAGGAGATGGCTATTGCCAAGCAGATTCAAGAAACTATTCTTCCGACAAGTATTGACACTGTACCTGGATTAGATATTGGAGCAGTTTATTTTCCTGCAAATGATGTTGGTGGAGATTTTTATGATGTTATAAAAATTGATGAAAAAAATATTATGGTAATTATTGGAGATGTTTCCAATAAAGGAATCCCTGCCGCAATGGTTATGTCGGCGGCGGCCGCAATAATCAAAACCAAAGTAGCGGAATGTCCGGATATTGAAATTTTTCAATTGGCTGAATTTGTTAATGATTCATTATCTGAACAGATAATTAAAGATAAAGAAATGTTTGTAACTTTGTTTTTCAGTAAATTTGATTTTGATAAGAAGGAATTAACTTATTGTAATGCAGGTCATGTCCCTGGATTATTTTGGGATAACGAAAAAAAGATAGTAGTTGAATTGCCCGAAGGTGGTACTATTGTTGGACAATTCCATGGAATTCCTTTTAAACAGGGCTCTCGCAGGTTAAAAGCTGGTGACAGGTTATTTGTTTTCACTGATGGTTTGACTGAATCGGAAGATGCTGATGGCCAATTGTTTGGCAGAGAACGTGCTGAACAGGTCTTTTATCATGAGATTGGCTTACCTCCTAAAGAGTTTTGTTCTAAGGTAAGAGAATGGATTGACAAATTTGCAGAAGGTGCCAAAGAAGAATCTATCGATGATTTCACTATTCTTCAAGTGGAGGTGAAATCTGATGATTAAGAAAGAATTTGTCTATAAATCGATATCTGAGAACGAAAATAAAATGCTTGATGATATTGAAATGTTTCTGGATGAGAACAAAATAAGCGGAGAATTAAAAAATAAATTCATGCTTTGCGTGTCAGAAGCATTTACCAATGCCTTAGTCCATGGCAACAAATTGGATCCCAATAAAGAAATTATTATTAAATATACATTAAGTAATACTACATTAAATGCCGATGTAATTGATGAAGGGCACGGTGGTATTGAAAAAGTAAACAAAAGAAAACGCCCTGAGTTGTTGTCTGAAAGCGGTAGAGGAGTTGGATTGATAAAACATTATAGCAGTTCATTTGTAATATCTGAAAATGAAGAAGGCGGGCTACAACTCAAAATTGTTTTTGAAATAAATAAAGAAAGAGTTAATTGTAGATAAATCGGAGGAAATCATGGAAATTAAAGTGAAAAATGAAGGACAAGTCTGTGAAGTTTATTTAAATGGAAGGCTTGATTTAGCTAGTGGAACAAATTTGAAGGAAGAACTAAAAAAAATATTTGACCAAGATAAAAATATGATTCATCTGAATTTGAATGACGTTGAATTTATCAATAGTTCAGGTTTAGGATCATTGGTGTCAATTATGAAAGAGGTCCGTCTGAGAAAAGGAAGATTGACTCTTTCTAATTTAGCCAGTTATGTCAAAGAAATTTTTGAAATTACCCAGTTGTCACATATTTTTGAAATTTATGAAACTCAAGAAGAAGCTTTGAGTTCATATCAATCCGTAACAGCAAATTAATTAGACTTAGATTCCAAATTGGGGTTAATATATGAATGATCTTGTTGAAAGAATTGGTGAACTGCTTTCAAAATTACAATCTTCGGATTATCTAGAAAGAGAAGAAGCAGTTGAGGAACTGGGGAATTATGATACTGATGAGGCCGTTGCAGGTTTGGTTATTGCTATTGAAGACCCCAATTCTGGTATAAGAGAGTTAGCTGCTGAGCATCTTTCGAAAATGAAAGGGGATACAGCTCCCAAACTTTTAATTCACTTTTTGGGGAATGATGATATTACAGCAAGAAATTTAGCAGCTGAAGTCTTAGTTAAGATTGGCTCTAGGTCAGTACCTTATTTAATTGAACAAATTGATGTGGATGATTACGATGTAAGGAAATTCATTGTTGATACGTTAGGTCTTATCAAGGATGAAAATTCTGTTGACGCATTGTGCCAAAAGCTCTGGGATGAAAATATCAATGTTGTCTGTTCTGCCGCTGAAGCTCTTGGAGAAGTAGGCAGTCCGAAAGCAATTGATGCATTAGTTGCAGTTTTTGAAAAAATAGAAGATGTACAGCCTCAGGCTCTTGAAGCATTGGGGAAAATAGGTGATACACGAGCTTTGGAGCATTTATATAGATTTATTGAGACAGATGATCCTATCATTCAATATGCTGGAATTGAAGCAATTGGTAATATTGGTTCTTCTTCCTCAATGGAAGTTTTGTCTAAATATCTAAATGACGGAGATGAATCAGTCTCAGAACTTGCTTTAATGGCTATTATAAATATTAGTAACAATACCGATGGTAATATAGATTTTGACATTCCTTTGGATAAATTTTCTAAATTCCTATTTAATGGCGTTAAAGAAAAAGATCCGGAAATTACAAGTTTTACTATTAATCGTCTAAAAAGTTGGTTTGGGCATGATGTCATCTATAACTTAATTGATGTTTTGGATTCTGTCGATGAAGATAATCAAAAATTGATTATAGAGTCTCTTGGACAGGTTGGCGGTACTGCTTCAACAATGCTTATTAGCAAATTCAAAGAGTCTTCAGTTGAGATCAAAAATATTATTTTAGAAATTATAAAACAGTTTATAGATGAAAATATAGCGAGAAAGCTAATAGGATTTGTTGATGATGAAGATCCAGGGATAAGACAAAAGCTAGCACATATGATTGGTTCTTCTTATTTGCCCGAAGCATTGCCTGTATTAAAGAAGATGGCTGGAGATGAAATCGGTCATGTCCGTTCTGCTGCATATGCCGCCTTAGGGTGGTTATGCACAGAAAATGAAGTGGAATTTTTGGTTAAGGGACTGGATGATAAATTTGTAGATGTAAGAGAAGCTGCGGCTGGAGCTATGATAATGATTGGTACAGAAGCAGTTGTGGAAAAATTCAGAAAATTATTATTTGATGGAAATACTGAGAAGCAACGTATATCTGCATTGTCGTTAGGTATGATTGGTGATTCAACAGTTGTTCAACCTCTGATTGAAGCTATAAATCATCCAGAAGAAGAAATCAGACGTTCATCTATTATTTCTCTTGCTCGCATTGGAGATGAGAGGGCAATTGAGCCTATTGCTGTTGCTCTTAATGATGAATCAAAAGCTGTTAGGAAGTCAGCAATTAATTCACTGGTTATATTACAACGACAAGAATGTGTTCCGAAAATTAAGTTTTTGTTGGATGATGAAGATTTATGGATCAGATATCATACTATTAATGTAATTGGTGATTTTAGAAATAATGAATTTAGCGAATATGTTTTGCCATATTTGAATGATGAGCAGGATGTTATAAGAATTGCTACTATGAAAGCACTTTCTAAGATGGGATGCAGAGAAGCGATGTCCACAATTGATCAATTCGCAAATGATTCTAATAAAGATATTGTCGATGCGGCTCATCAAGCAATTACAGTTTTGGATGGAGAAAAGTAATGAAAAAGCATTCTATCCTTGTTGTTGATGATGAACTATTAATAAGAGATTTACTGTATGATTTTTTTAATAGTCAAGGGTGGGAAGTAAAAGTTGCTGGGAATGGTGAAAAAGCTATGCAAATAGTTGAGAACGAGCAGGTTGATTTAGTTCTTACTGACATAAGAATGCCAGAGATGGATGGTCTTTTTTTAACAAAACAAATAAAAGACAATCATCCTGAATTGCCTGTGGTTGTGATGACTGGATTTCCATCGGTTGATACGGCTGTTGAAGCACTTCGGAGTAAAGTCGCAGATTATATAGTTAAGCCATTTAATATCAATAAGCTTTACAAAGTTATTGAAAAAGAATTAGGCAAATAAGGGAGCTATTTTTAGTTATTTAAAGGAATAAATATGTTGTCAAACAGTTCCAAAGAACCAGATATGAAACGTGAAGAGTTCATCATGATCAGAGATTATATCCACGAGAAGAGTGGGATGTTCTTTGCAGAAAACAAAATGTATTTGGTGAAAAATAGATTAATTAAAAGAATGGCAGAACTCGACATAAAGAGTTTTAAGGATTATTTCTTCCATGTCAAATATGACACATCATTAAAAGAATTCAACTGTTTGATGAATTTAATGACGACAAACGAAACCAGTTTTTTTAGAAATGAACCTTTACTGCTTTCGTTTCAAGAAGAAATAATGCCATCTATAATTAAGCAAAAGACAGAAAAGAAAACTCCAAAATCCGTGAGAATATGGTCTGCCGGGTGTTCTACTGGTGAAGAGCCATATACTTTGGCAATGATTATGCTTGAAAAACTTAAGCAATATCCCGGATGGAATTTGGAAATAATAGCCAATGATATTTCAGAAGATGTACTTCGGAATGCAAGAAAAGGCGAATACTCAGGTTTGACATTAAGAAATATCAAGCCTGCAATGCTTGAAAGATATTTTACCAAAGCAGATAATATCTATAAGGTAAAGCCGGAAGTAAAATCTATAGTCAAGTTTTCGCATATGAATTTGAGTGACGATAGAAGGTTGTCAATGAATAAAAATTTTGATGTAATCTTTTGCCGAAATGTTATGATATATTTTTCGGAAGAAGTCAAAAAAAGATTGGTCAGAACATTTTATAATGCATTAGTTCCGGGTGGACATTTTTATATTGGACATTCAGAAACATTACATGGGATATCAAAAGCATTTAAAATAAATTATTTAAAAAATGCATTAGTTTACCAAAAAGAAGCTGTAGAAACAACTTCTGAGGTGAAAAAGAGAGAGTTGAGGCCTACAACGCTTTTGAGATCCAATGCAAAACCAAGTGCTGGAGCTAATAGAGCTATTGATCTCCTTAGCAAGATTAAAAAACCAGCAGGAGCAGTAAAATAATGAATTATATATATACAGGAACAAGTTTATGGCACAAACAATATTAGTAGTAGACGACTCTCCCACTGTGGTTAAGTTCGTTTCCTTCTCTTTAAAGAAGAGTGGTTACTCGGTTGTTACTGCCTGTGATGGGATGGATGCTTTAGAGAAGATTTCCAGTCTTGCAAATGACGTAAGCATGGTTATAACTGATCTGAACATGCCAAATCTTGATGGGTACGGGTTAATCTCTACTTTGAGAGATAATTCTGAGCATCAGAGCACTCCGATAATTATATTATCTTCGGAAGATGCTGAAGAGGATAAAGATAAGGGGCTTAAGGTTGGTGCAACTTCCTATCTGGTGAAACCATTTAAGTCTTCTGTTTTATTAGAAGAAGTATCGAAATTTTTGAAATAATATTATTTATAAAATGGAGGCAATATGGCAGATTTAAAAATTCTTGCCGTTGATGATAGCCCTACAATGAGACGGATTATTGTTAACACGCTGAAAAGAGCAGGATTCAATGAGGTTATTGAAGCCGGCGATGGTAAGGATGCTTTAGCTAAATTGAAAGCCGAAGATATTAACTTTATTATTACTGACTGGAACATGCCGGAAATGGATGGATTAACATTGGTTAGTAATATTCGTGGTTCAGAAGAGTATAAAAAACTTCCCATTTTGATGGTAACGACACGTTCCGTCAAAGATGATATAGTTGAAGCTCTTAAAGCCGGAGTAAATAATTATATAGTCAAACCGTTTACGCCGGATACTTTAAAAGAAAAAATCAATGAAATCTTAAACGCCTAACTTCATTGGAGGGAAAAATGGTTAACGAGAGTTTGCAAGATAAAATCAAAAATGAAGTTGTCGTATTGGCGTCTTCTTTAAAAGATATTGTTGATAAATTTAATAAGTTGCAACACCCGATTGTTGAATCTCATGAAAAGGTACCTCAAGCTACTCAACAACTCGATAAAATAAGTGACCAGACGGAAGCTGCTACTCAAAAAATGTTGGATACAATTGAGGCTATTACAGAAAGAGAACAGGATGTTTTAGAAGGGCTTAAGGGAATTGTTGATTCTGATATAAATGACACTATTAAATCAGAAGTAAATAAATTGACTGAAAAAGTAGAAGCAAATGTTAATGATGCGTATTCGATAATGGATGCTCTTCAATTTCAGGATATTACCTCACAACAGATGGACCATGCCGCTTCATTATTGGAAGATATTGAAGAGAAATTGAATAACATTATAGTTGTTATGGATGGTGGACAAGAAGCGAAAGAGCCTACCAAGAAAAAGGTAAGAGCTTATGATCCTCATGCTGATGTCTATGATAAAAAAACAAATCAAGACGAAATTGATTCATTGTTTAAACAATAAATTTAATAGGAATAGATATGTCATCAGAAGATGTAGATTTTGAAATGGATGAGATGCAGGAAATTATAGATGATTTTCTGGTCGAAGCTGACGAACTTATTACTTCGTTAGATAACAATTTTGTAACTTTAGAAACAAATCCAAATGATCTTGATATGCTGAATGAAATATTTCGGGCAGCTCATACAATCAAAGGTACATCGAGCTTTCTCGGACTTGATAATGTAACTACTGTTTCTCACAAGATGGAAGATATCCTTAATAAACTTCGTAAAGGAGAAATGACTCTTAATCCTGAAATTATGGATGTCCTTCTGGAAGCTACCGACGTATTGAAAGTTTTGCTTGATAAAGTCAGAGCTGGTGAAGGTGATAAATTTGACACGGCTGATATATTAAAAAAATTAGTAGTTGTCAATGAAGGAAGTGAACCTAAAGAGGATAATTCAGAACAAAATATTGAAATTCCGACTGAAACTGAAAAAAACACTGAAGATAATTTATTGGAACAATTAGAAAATGTTGAATCTGAAAAGTTGTCCGGTGATGTTACTGAACGAATGACAAACGTATCAAATGATAAACAAAAAGATTTAAATGTTGAAAATACTACAATTCCTGAGCCTGATAAAAAGGAAGCAAAGGCTCAACCTGTTAATAACCCTGCAAAAAAACCAAAAGCTGATCAAACAATAAGAGTAGGGGTTGATCGCCTGGATTCATTGATGAATATGATGGGAGAACTGGTTCTTGGAAGAAATAGTTTAACTCAATCTTTAAATACATTAAATTTAGAACACGTAGGCGATGCTCAATTAGAGCAGTTAAGCCAATCAGTCAGTTCAGTTAGTTTTATTACTACCGAGCTTCAAATGGCTGTTATGAAGATGAGAATGCTTCCTATTGGTAAAGTATTTAGTCGCTATCCAAGATTGATAAGGGATCTTTCTCGTGAATCAAAAAAACAGATTGATTTGCAAATTTTTGGTGAAAGTACAGAGCTTGACAAGTCTGTTATTGAAGAAATTGGTGATCCGTTAGTTCATATTATTCGAAATTCCTGTGATCATGGTATTGAATCTCCGGAAGATAGAGTTGCAAAAGGTAAACCTGCAAAAGGAACAGTAAAATTGAGTGCAGCTCAGGAAGGCTCAAGTATTGTAATTACGGTTGAGGATGATGGGCGTGGTTTTGACTTGGAAGCGATCAAAATAAAAGCAGTAGAACGAGGATTAACAACATCTTCAGAACTTGAGAAAATGTCTAATAAGGAAATTTTCAGTTTTATATTTGAACCTGGGTTCTCTACCGCCAAGAAAATTACCGACGTCTCTGGTCGTGGAGTGGGGATGGATGTTGTTCGCACAAATATTCTTAAATTAAACGGTTTAGTAGAACTTAATTCTGAAGTTGGAGTTGGAACAACAATTACAATAAAATTGCCACTTACTTTAGCGATTATTCAAGGTTTGCTGGTCGAAGTTGATAATGAAGTTTTTATATTACCTCTATCATCTGTCTATGAAACGGTCAAGATGGAAAGTTTACAGATTCACTATATGAACCAAAAACCGGTGATTAAACTTAGAGATGATATTATTCCTATGATGAATCTTAATCAGTTATTGGATTTCGATAGTAAATGTTATAATATTGATGAAAAACCTTATGTAATAATAATTGGTTTAGCTGATAAAAAATTGGGTGTTATTGTTGATAGATTCCTTGGACAGGAAGAAGTGGTCATAAAATCTTTAGGTAAATTCCTTGGGAATACTGAAGGTATTGCTGGAGCTACTATTCTTGGTGATGGTAGGATTCGACTTATAGTTGATATGATAGGATTGTTTAACGTCGCTAAAAAACTGGCCTGATAGGATTTCCAAATGACTATTTCTTCTAATAAAATAATTCGAGTTCTCATCGTAGATGATTCTGCTTTCATGAGAAAAGCTATATCTATGATGCTCGAAGAAGATCCTCAAATAAAAATAATCGGGACAGCCAGAAACGGTAAAGAAGGTGTTGATAAAGCACTTGAGTTAAAACCAGACCTAATCACTATGGACATTGAAATGCCTCAGATGGATGGTCTTACCGCATTAAAACAGATTATGGAAACAAGCCCGACCCTTGTGATGATGCTGTCGTCCTTAACTACTGATGGTGCCAGTGCTACCTTGGATGCTTTAGAATTAGGTGCAGTTGATTTTATTCCAAAACAATTATCATTTGTTAGTCTTGACATTGTAAAAATTAAAGATGAATTATTAAGAAAAATAAAAAATATTGTGAGTCGGAAAAATGTTTTGATGGCACAATATCGCAGTAAAAGATTTACTAAGCTAAAAAGTCCAGAAAAAGCCGAGAATAAATTTGATAATAAAAAGACGGTATCGGCTTCAATCTCAAAATCATTAGCAACACCTAAGAGAAGCCATTCAATAAGTTTAATTGCAATAGGTTCTTCAACAGGAGGTCCTCCGGCTCTTCAAGCTGTAATTCCAAAATTACCGAAAAATTTACCAGTAGGAGTTGTAATTGCTCAACATATGCCACCTAACTTTACAAAATCAATGGCAGAACGTTTAAATTCTTTGTCACAAGTTACTGTTAAAGAAGCCCATGGGGGGGAAGAGATTATTCCTGGTACTGTTTTTATAGCTCCCGGAGGACAGCATTTAATGGTTAGAAAAAATGGTGGTAGAGCATATACTGTTGTAAGCTCATCTCCGAAAGATGCCCTTTATAAGCCATGTGTTGATGTTTTGCTCGATTCAGTTGCAGATGCCTATGGCAGGTTTGGAATGGGTGTTATTTTAACTGGAATGGGCAATAATGGTGTTGTGGGAATGCAAAATCTAAAAAGTAAGGGTGGTATAGTAATTGCTCAAAATGAAGAAACCTGTATAGTATATGGGATGCCAAGAGCTGTCATAGAAGCTAAAATAGCTAATCATATTAGTCCTATCGATAATATAAGTAATGAAATTGTAAGTTATTTTTAATTATTTTTGTTGAACTGCATTTTTGCTCCATCTATTATTATAAATAATGATGGAGATATTTCATGGATGAAACAAAAAAAACAATTTCAAATTTTACTGTAGAATCAGATCAATTATCTAAATTTGCAGATTCGTATGAATCATTCAATAGAATTATTAACTCGTTGCAAAGGAAGTATATTGAACTCAAAGATGAGTTTTCCCAACAAAATGAAGAATTAACCGTAACCAATTCAAAATTAATGGATTTGAGTGACAAAAATATGGTTGCCACTGAATTCTTGAACAATATTCTTAATTCAATTTCTATTGGGGTCATTGCTGTTAATCAGAATGGAAGAATTACTCATTTTAATCCAGCGGCTTCAATAATTTTGGGCATTCCTATCAAAGAGCCATTAGGAAAACATTATCGGGATATTATTCCTCCCGGAAATCCAATCTCTGCTAATGCTTTGAGAACAGCAGAATCATCACGCTCAGTTGACTCGGTAGAAAAGAAGACGGAATTGGAAGATGGTACGGTGCTTAATTTGAATGTGTCAACTTCGCTCCTAAAAGATAGCAAGGGAGTAACTCAGGGAGCAGTGGAAGTATTTCAGGATTTAACAAAAATTAAGAAAATGGAACAGGAAATTGCCCGTTTGAACACTCTTGCGGCTTTAGGTGAAATGGCGGCTACGATTGCTCATGAGGTAAGGAATCCTCTTTCAGGTATTAGCGGTTTTGCGGCATTATTAGAGCAGGACCTGGATGAGAAAGATCCCAGAAGGAAATTAGTTAAGAAAATTGTCAGAGGTGTTAATAACCTGAATAATACTGTAACTTCTTTATTAAATTATACAAAACTTGATGAAATTAATAAAACAAATGTTGATTTAAAATCTTATCTGAATGAAACAATTAGGCAATATTGTCAGGAAAATCAGGAAAAAGCATCTGGTTTGAAATTTGATATAAGTGCCAATAAGGCAAAAGAGAACGAAAAGATTTCTGTCTTATTAGATAAATTACTTTTCCGCCAGGTTTTTTATAATATTTTCAGTAATGCTTCGGAAGTATGCAGTAAGGGTGGAAAAATTTCTATCTCTTATCAGAAAATGGCAAGGCAAACAGCGGTACAAAAATATTCCAAGCGTCTTATGTTGGGTGTTGATGAAACAGTTTTAGAAATAATCATTTCAGATGATGGTAGTGGAATATCAATGGAAAATTTGGATAAAGTTTTTGCTCCGTTTTTCACAACCAAACAGGATGGCAACGGATTAGGGTTGGCTATATCATGGAAAATAGTTAAAGCCCATAGTGGAGAAATTTTTGCCGAAAGTAGTTCTAAAAAAGGTACTGCTTTTACGATACTTTTACCGGTGAAAATAAATTGCGATTAAATGGAGTAATTAAATGAAGCTTTCAGTCTTAGTTGTTGATGATGATAAGTTAGTCAATGAGTTCTTAATTGAAACTTTGGAGCGAGCCGGATACTTATGTAAATCTGTTTTTTCCGGTGAAGAAGCTGTCGAGGAATATTCACAAAAGACTTATGATATTGTTTTAACCGACTTGAAAATGAAAGCTATGGACGGTATTACTCTTATCAGTAAATTGAAAAAAATTGACCCTTCTGCTGTAATAATAATGATGACAGCTTACGGCACCGTTGAAACCGCAGTAAAAGCGATAAAATTGGGTGCGTATGATTTTTTGTTAAAACCTGTAATGCCGGCAACTTTAGGACACATCATAAATAGAGTGTCAGAAATGCTTCAACTTCGTGCAGAAAATAGAATGCTCAAACAGGATATTTCAAATAAGTTCCAGAATATGATTGGCAAATCGAAACTTATGAAAAATGTTTTCGATATGATTCAATCAATTGC
>Ga0164318_10003208_pt1 | contig 15436 bp, 10 predicted proteins | sample GuaBasSedimGuay9_FD_113734 | JGI IMG/M metagenome (GOLD analysis project Ga0164318, IMG submission 113734) | Subseafloor sediment microbial communities from Guaymas Basin, Gulf of California, Mexico - Guay9, Core 4571-4, 0-3 cm | ecosystem: Environmental > Aquatic > Marine > Hydrothermal vents...
AATTTGTGGAAAATTGGAAAGTTTTGAATGATATCATTTTTAAATTTAATCCATTGGACTATATTTCCATTTTCATCTAAATGAGCGAAACATTGATCTAAAATTATATTGTAAGTTTTGTTATCAATTGATTCAATCACTTCAATACTATTACTAACTTCTAATTCATTAATTATATTTTTATTATTAAAATCCCAGACAGCAATATGACCATTTTCAGTGCCACAAATTAAATATTTACCATCAGATGTAACAGTGAATGAATTTATCTGTCCTTTATGTAGTTCTAATGTAAAAATCAGCTCAAGTTCTTCTAAATCCCAGATTTTTATATTATCTAATGAGTTAGATATTAGAAATTTTCCATTAGAAGATATTTTTAATGAATAAATTATAACGCCGAAATCATGTATTGTTCCAATTAACTTACCATTTTTAAAGTTCCATAACCGGATAGAACCATCAGTTGAACCAGAGATTATTTTAGAACCATCGTGGGTCATAATTATTATTTCAACCGAACCAACATGCCCTTTTAATGTTTTAATACAATTTTCTGTTTGTATATTCCATATTTTTATAGTTTTATCTCTAGAGCCACTGATAAGATATTTACCATTTTGAGAAAAAATTACAGAATTAACGCAGTCGTTATGGCCTTTGAAATTTTTGATACATTTACCGGTTTCCAATTCCCATATCTTAATTGTTTTATCAAAAGAGCTTGAAGCAAAATATTTGTTATCAGGAGAAAATGCAATAGAATATATTGAATCCGAATGATTTTCTAAAATTTTAGTACATCTGCATGTTTGTATATCAAAAATTTTGATAATATTATCCCAATGACCAGATATAATATATCTACCATCAGGAGAAACCGAAATTGTTTTGATAAAATTTTGATTTGTAGAAATCTTAGTACCTAATATCTGACGCTTATAAAGCATTTGAAATCCTCAACTTAAATTAATAAATTAATGCAATTTGTAATTTAATATTTTACTTTTATATGACATTTTAAAATCAGATAAAAATTAATTAATTATCTATTTATATTTTCCAATATTATTTATGAAATATTGATAACATTTGTTTTAATATAGGATTTTAGTAAAAAGTGGACATAAAAGTGCATAATTTTTATTCTGTGGATTACATCTAAAATCAATATTACCTTTTCCTTTATAAGCAATACACCCGCTTTTGCATAAATCAAATAAATTGCAATTTAAACAAGTATTTGGAATATCATAAGCAGAGTTAATAGATAAGGTAAGGTCTTTATTATATATTTCAATTATATCTGATTTTAAAACATTACCTAATAGGTACCTCTTATCCCGTAGTAATAAAATGCAAGGATAGACATCGCCATTTGCATCAATTACAAAATTATTTTTATAATTTATTTGGCATGATGCCCATTGTTGTCTATAAGTAAATAAATTAATATATTTACGATTAAAAATGCTCGGCTCAAATGAAATCTCAATTTCCGGGTCTAGTTTCCATTTAAAACGCTGGACATCAAAAATAAATTGCTCCCATTCTTCATTAGAAATTATATAATCAATTAATTCCATTCCTCGGCCTATTGGAGAAAAATAAAGTATTATAAAATTTTTTATTCCTATTTTAGTTAATTCTTGTAGTAAACTAGGATAACTTTCCATGTTTAATTTATTAACGCAGGTTGTAATAGCAAATTTAATTTTTTTATTTAAAAGATATTTGATGTTGTTTAAAGTAGTCTTAAAAGAGCCCTGCATATTTGCAATTTCATCATGGATTTTTTCAGTTCCATGAAGTGAAATAGTAAGAAAAATATTGAATTTTTCGATCCATTCAACTTGTTCAGGATTAAGAAAATGACCATTTGTAGCAATACTTATATTTATTTTTAATTCATTTAATTTTTCGCAAATATTTTTTAAATCAGGTCTTAAAAATGGTTCTCCACCAAAAATGTGGACTGATTTTAGGCCAAATCTGACAGCTTTTTCACATAATCCAATTATAAAATTTTCTTCTAATCCATTAAAATTACATTGATTTGGGTTCACAAAGCAATGAATACAATTTTGATTACATTTATCAGTAATACAAAAATTAAGATGATACAATTTTAACTCCTAATTTTCTTCAATAAAAGTCATTAATTCATTATAACTGGGTATTCCAAATCGAGCACCAATTTTTTGGATACATAAAGCTGCAGCTGCGTTTCCCATTTTTCCACATGTAAATAAATCTTTATTATGTAGCAAACCTGAGAGAAACCCTGCAGAATAAGCGTCTCCAGCGCCCGTAGTATCCTTTACATCTACTTTGTACGACGGAATTACAAATTGCTCATTATTTTCATAATCGTTGATCAAAGATCCACGGGAACCTTGAGTAATAGCACAAATTTTCACAAATTTTTTTAACTTCTTCAAAGAATTTTCCAAATTATCATCAAAAATTTTTTTCAATTCACTTTCTGAGCTGATAAAAATATCAATTTTTGATATTAAAGGCTTAATATTTTCAAAAGGTTGGTCTGCTATCAATGCACCAGGGTTGAGCGAAATTAATACATCATTTTTCTGCGCGATTTCAGCAGATTTTATTAATGGAAGAATATTTTTAAGACTTGCAAGATGTATTAATCTTGAATTTTTAATATAATCTTCTTTTAATTCATTTGGATTTAACTCATTTGCTGCACCGCTAAAAGCATATAAGATACGATTACCTTTTTTATCGACAGCAGCATAACAATTTCCAGTAGGCAAGACTTCAGAAATTACCAAGTTTTCTATATTAATAGAATTTCTATTAAAATCATCAATTAATAGAGAACCAAATGGATCTTTACCTATTTTTCCAATGAAACCTGTTTTTAAATTTAATTTGGAACATGCAACAGCAGTATTTGCTGCAGAACCCCCGCATTTGAATTCTAATTTTGGTACAAAAACTTCATCATCTATGTTTGGAAATCGGTCGACTAATGCGACCATATCAATTAATGCAGCACCTTCGCAAATTATATCTAATTTCATCCTAGACCACCAACCCAACCTCTTACTTTTTTTCGCATTTCTTTTTGTATTTTTATTAGTTCATTTAATTTTTCATTAGTGATTGACCTAATATCATTAATTTGTGGGACAAAATTTTCTTTAATAAAATATGCTTTCAGAGAAGACGGAATTAAATCATCTGGAATTTTAGAGGGGTCCATCTTAAATTTTTCAAAATTTTCGTTCCAGTCTTTAATAAAATCCCAAATTTTTTTGTAATTATAAAAAATTGGCATAATACCCATGACATTAGGAGTTGTTGCTGCTATATTTGCATGCGGTATAGAATAATTATTGCCGTTAAAAGATATTGCAATACCATTTTCATTTTTTACTCTATTTAACATGTTAATGTCGGTTATGGAATCGCCAGTTACAATTATTTCTTCAATTGGACAGCCGGTTCGTTCAGAAATACTCTCAATAGCCAGTTCTTTTTGTTTGCCACCCCGCACAACTACTTTTTCCATTATTTGAAAATATCCAGAGTTTCGGTCGCCCCAGAAAAAATCATTTAGATCATCAACTATAATCTCAAAGTTCTTATTATTATCAATATATTTCGGAAATATTTTATACAAAAGATGATTAATTTTTGTTTCTAATTGATCTTTAAACTCTTTTAAATTATCTACATCTAATAATGTACAATATACATGGTCTTTAGAGATTCCTAATTTTTCTGTTACTTGATATGCAAAATAAGTATAACTTGTGGAGATTACGTAAATATCCCATTCGTCTTGTAATAATGAAATTGTTTCAATTGCACCTGGAATAATACCTAACTTTTTTTTAGCAATTTCAAATAATTCTGCGTTAGAAAAATAATTTACATAAAATGGGGCTAATAATCTTAATGTATCTCCAGGATTATATCGTTCAATATTTAATTTTTGCTGATTTAGAGGATAGTCTATTAGATAATCGTCATACTTACTGATTAAATAGAATAAATCACCTAAATTACCTTTAATTTTAGATTTAATCTTTATTTTTAGATATTTAAAAATTTCAGCAGCAAAATCAGTCATTGATAATGGCCCTTCAAGATCCCAAGCACAAACTTGTAAACCAATCACCTTTACTTACTTAATCATATATTTATTTTATAATTTGTATTAATTTAAGTTATTTATATTATTATTGTATTTTTTAATGGAAAAAAATGCGGAAATTTAATTGAAAAATTGTAATAAACAAAAATCCATAATAAAAATTAAAATAGAAAAGTAAAAAGTTTAAAAAACACGATAACTAAATTAATTCTTCATTATAATCTTTTTTATACTTTAAAATAAGAAGATCTAATTTTACCTTTAATTTTTCAAGGTTTAGTTTTATTTTTTTATGTTCATTTTCCCATTCTTCGAAGGATGTTTGTATTAATTCCTTAGGTATTAACCTAAATAATTCATTTCTAAATGCCCGCATTTTTCGAATATATTGAATAAGTGAGAAATTTAATTGGGCATTTGCCCTTCTAAAGGTTTTTTCTGCGATTTCTATTTCTTTTGCAGTATTTATTAGCAAATTTATAGTGTATAGTACCCTTTTAATTTTATCTTGAAATTCATAATTAATAATTTGAATGATGCTTTTAATGGTTAAATCAATATCTTCTAAAATTTCGTTTGCATTTTTTCTATTAAACAATTTTGACCTGTTTTCAAATCGTTTCTTAGATTCGATATCACCCAATTCTTCCGAGATTTTAGCTGCTAATTGGTAGAGTTTTTGAATATTATCAGTTTTTCTATCAATAAAGGCATCTCGCACACCATTTAAAATAATCTCGCGAGTATCTTTTAAGAAGTTGACAAGCTCATTTTTTTCTTCCTCTTTTTCAGTTCCGCCTTTTAAATTATTGTTTTCCAATTTAATCCCTAATAAAGGAAAATAAACACTATGTTTTATTAAATTATATTAATTATTTTTTTAGATTTAAATATTTAGATTTTATTATCAAGTATATTGCACTACTATTTTTTTTAACCATAATAACCAATACGAGTTTTGTTTTTTTGGATTCTGTCGATTGAATTTTTGAATTCATCGATTATCTTTTGTGATAGTGATGGTTCGACTATTTTCATTGCATTTAAAAAGTCATCCTCGTTTATTTTAACAGAATCTTTTGAACTGTTATTTAATTTCCTTGTAAAGGCAATATGAGCAGCTTCTTTTATCAATTTATCAAGGTCCGAACCAGTATAATAATTAGTTCTATTTGCAATAAATTTGAAGTCAAAATCGTCCTTAAGAATAAGATTTTTTGTTTTAATTTTTAAAATTTCGATTCGTTCTTCAAAAGTAGGTGGATTTATAATAACAACATATTGAATTTGGTTGCTTGCTTTTAAAATTTCAGGTATTCCTTCAAAATTATTGGTTTCACATATAATTAAAATTGGAATTTCCTTTTTTATTTTTTCAATTTCACTTTGAATAAAAAGGGCTATTTCAAATGAATCGATAGCTTCTACATTTTCGAGTAGTATAATAGAAGGTGCAACTCTTTCGGCATCGCGTATCAAATCTTTAAAACTTTTTGGTGTATCAGTTCTATAAAGAAAGACATTAGATAATTCTAATGCTGAAAATCTAAAGAAATTTGCATTGGATTCGGTTGTAATTGCTTTTGCTATTGATGTTTTTCCAGTTCCAGGTAAACCGTAAATAATTATCCCTTTTTTTGGTGTAATACCGAATTCCAGAGCATCTCTGTAATTAATTAATGGCCGTATAACGTGATTTTGTAAAAAATCTTTAACTTCTTTTAAACCTCCAATTTCATTCCAGTATATAGGCTCATGAAGTATTTCAGGGGAAAATTTACCACGGCGTTCAAATTTTTCAATCATTTCATTAAATTCATCAATATCTTCAGATGATAGATCTGGTTTAATTGAATCTAAAACTTCTAAAATATCTTTCATTTTTATTTTAGTATATTTGCCATTTTCAATAGCCTTAAAAGCTTTATTGCGTTTAGTGGTATCACAAATATAAGCGATTTCAGCTCCAGTATAATTTTTAGTTTTTTCTGCTAAAAAATCAAAATCAACATCATCACTCAATTCTACTTTTCTTAAATAAATTTGAAAAATTTCTTTTCTTGCATTAAAATCTGGTGGTGGAACTGCAATTCGCTCATCAAGACGTCCAGGTCTAAGAAATGCTGGATCTATATCTTCAATTCTATTAGTAGCTCCAATTACTAAAATATGGTCTTCAGGACGGAGATCAGAGAATTCAGATAGAAATGTAGACAATATAGTTGTCAAATACGGATGATCAGTTGTTCTTGATCTTTCAAATGCAATTCCGTCTAATTCATCAAAAAAGAGAATTGTAGGTGGGTTTAATTTTGCGGTTGTAAATAAATCGTGAATTTTTTGTTCACTTTCACCCAACCATTTTGATAATAAATCAGGAGCGCTTGCATATATGAAATTAGCATTAGCAATATCAGCCATTACTCTGGCAATATAAGTTTTACCACACCCAGGAGGTCCAAATAAAAGCACACCTGTTGGTGCATTAACATCATATTTTTTATACATATCACTTGATGTTAACATTGAAATAATATTTTTTAATTGCTTTTTAATAGAATCATATCCTCCTACATCATCCCACGTTAATCGTTCTTTACTAAACCTTTTTTCCATTGCACCATAACGAATCGCAGTTATCTCAAATTTTTTAATCATTGATTTTGTCAATGAGGGGATTACTTCTTTTAGAGCCTTGAGTATGTCGTCCATTGAAATTTTTCGCTCATTTTCATAAGAATCTTCAGCCCATTTTAATTCGGTTATTCTAACTAGTTTTTTAAGGTCCTGCACCGAAAAATTAAATGTTTTTTTGGCCAGTAAATCAAAATCAATATTTTTCTCCAGCGGTTTATTTTGTAATAAATTTTTTAAAATTTCCTTCCTATCTTTTTCCGTTGGAGGATGAACGTAAATTATATCAGAAATATATTCCTGTTTTAAAATTAATGGAGAAACTAAATCAGGATTATCAGTAATCATAATCAAGGATATAGGTTTATTAGAAGATTTAATTTTCTGAATAGCAGACATTAATATAATTATAGGATCTTGGATTCTAAATGTTGCTAAATATACTTGTTTTGATTCTATTGGTGGTGCAACTAGGTCTACCTCATCAATTAAAATAATAGTCGGGTCATTTTCTCCAATTTCATCAATTTTTGTGTTCAATTCTTCAATTTGTCTGAATGAAATAGTCTCTAAATTAACATGGCTCTCTTCAGCTAATGCATGGACCAATGATAATTTTTCACACCCATCTGGACCAAAAAGAATAAGCGTTTTTACTGGTTCTATTTTCATATTTTTAATCTGAGATAAAATGAAGGGATGTTGGACCTTCTGGATGAGCTCTTTTTTGATATCCTCTAATCCAATTATTTCCTTCCATTTGCCTTTTAAATGCGATTTCGATGGACTAAATACAAACTCGCAATCTTTCCAGTTTGGAGATAAACATGTTTCCAAAACAAAATCGGTAGAAATACCTTTTTTTTGGATGTTACATAAATAGAAGATTTCGCCCAAAATATCTTTTTCATCTAAATACTTACATTTATCAGTCATATTTGGTTCAAACTCAATTGCTCCTGAATTAATTTAATATCTCAATTTTTTTAATAATTTTTTCGACTTTTTGAGAATCCTTAATAAATTCCAACTTGTTAAAAAATTCTTTTGCTTTTATTGCGCATTTTAAACTGGTCTCAAATTTTTTATTCTTATAAAATAAGTCGACCGATTCTAATAAAAAAAATGCAACTTCAATTGAAGCATCTCTATTATCTAAATTCTCCAATAACCACAAAATTATTTTTTCATTTAAATTTATAAAGAGTAAATTATTATTGATTAATGCGTAATCTCTTAAAAATTCAGAAATTTTTATAGTTGTTGCTACATATTCCTTCCTATATTTTGTCTTTATCTCTTCATTTTCTATTTGATCTAAAAATTTATCAATATATTCTTCAGCTGAATTAATATTATGAGATAAAATATAATTCCGGATAAGTCTAAATGTCTTTTTAAAATAATCATAACTCTCAATAATTACAGAATTTAATTTATCTCTAATATTTTGAGATAATTCATCTCCAGGAAAATTATTAATGAATTTTAAGATCAGTTCTATTCTTAAAAACTCATAATCAATTTCATTATTATTTAACATTTTACTAATATCTTCATTTATCCAACCATTTAAAAGATCTTCATCCTTACTAATAAAAATAGAAGCAAGACAATTATTTATAAAATTTTCAATAATTTCAGCTTTCCCTGTGGTAAAGCTTTTTTTCCAATTTTTAATATATTCTGGATCATTTAATAAAAAATTGATTTCTTTTTCGCCAAAATAATTCCTTGAAAAAATATTTTTAATTATCTCTTTGACATCTTTTTGGATAATGTCAACATTTAAGTTCTTGAAATCAATAAAATCGTTAATTAAATGTTTAGCAAGTAAATTATATACATTTATATTAAATTCAGCAATATCTTTATAATAATTTTCAAAATCATTCGTTAATGCTAAAGTAAAATATTTTTGGGCCTCTAAAATATTTCCCATCTCATATAAAATTCTACCAGCATTATACTGGGCTTTAGCATAGTCTCCTTTAACTTCCAATGCTTTTTTAAAATACTCTAATGCTTTATGTTTATCGCCTTTTTTTTCATAAATAAGCCCTATATTATATATCGGAAAATTCCTATTTTCATATGACTCAATACTTGCAGCTTTTTCATAGACTTCTAATGCATCATTTAATTTATCTAAATCGCTATATGCATTACCCATATTGTTCCAAGCATCTCCATAGTCAGGGTAAATTTTCACCGCTTTTTTATAACATTCTATTGCTTTTTCATTATTATCTTTATTTCGATATACATTACCAAGGTTGTACCAACTCCACCGATAATTTGGGTCTAATAATACTGCTTGTTTATAATAAATTAAAGCCCGGTCATCATCATCTTTATCTTGAGCTTCAATTCCCTTATCATTTAAATCATAAGAAGTTAAATCAAGGTCGCGCAATTTATCTCGAATATTTTCTATTATTTTATCCCATTTCTCTATCTTTTTTTTATCTTTAAGCCTTTTCCAAAATTCCGGTCTTTTTGATTCAATATCTTCAAATAATTCTATAATTTCAAAGATCTTATTGATAGCATCATCAAAACCATAATTTTCAAAATCTTCTTTATCTAAATCTAATAATTTTTTTGTTGCCTCCTCTATTTTCTGGAGGTCATCTTTTCTTAGATCTTCAAGAATGCCATCTAGTTCGATTTTATACCACCGAATTTTAAACATAATTAATTCTCGAATAAAAACTTAATATTCTAATTTAAATAAACTTTTCATAATTTTATAAATGTAATTCTAAAGGAGATATTAAATTTTTTAATAAAAATTTTTAGGCAAATTAATTTATTGAAATATTTTAAAATATATCTGTTGAAAATCTTTTTTTGAATTGCAAATTTTTAAAATTCGGACAAAAATTTGTTAAATTTATTGAGAAATAACCAGCCAATTTGATTTATTATTTTTATAATCTTAAATTTTAGAATTTATTGGATTCTATTAATCATATCAATTAAATAAAACCAATTTTTATTCAAAATATTATTACCATCTTAATTTATTTGTATATTTTTAATTTATTTTAATGTATTTTTAATAAAATTTATTTAATTTCTTTTATCTTTCTAATAGATACATCATTTACGTAAAAATTCTTCTAAATTTTTAAACCATAAATAGTTCAATAGAAACTTAGAGCAATTTTTTGATTATCGTTAGACTACATTTTAATAGAAAAGATAAGTTTTTTATTTTAAAGAATAATAAGTATAATGATAATTTATGGACATAAATTCAATTATTGATAATTTAAAACAGAAAAATTTAAAATTTAATGAAATAAAAGAACTTTTTAAGAAATTAGAACAAATTGTTTTAAAGAATCCTCTTCTTTTGACAGATTTTTTAAAGGATTTTTTTGATTTATTAAATATTCCAGATTATCAATTATACATTCTGGATATTTTTGATCAAGTATCTGTTAATAATCCTGAAGTATTTGAGGGTTCTATAACACTATTGTTATCATGTTTAAAAATCGAAAATATACAATTAGACATACTTTCTATTCTTGAAAATATTTTAGAGAAAGATCCACATGTTTTTGTAGATGAAATTGAAAATTTCAAAAAAGTTATTGATGAATTGAATGGGAGTATTGTTAAACCAGATTTAATTGGAATTTATAAGGATTTAAAAAGCAAATTTCCAGAAAAAATTTTAGATCCAATTGAATCATTAATTAAAGAAATAGAAAATCAAGATATAAATATCGTAAATATTTATGATAACTTACTATCTAATTATAAGGAAATAATTCAAAAAGATATAAATAAAGACAATTTAGATCCAATTGATTTATTAACATCTTTTAGTGAAAATGCTCCTGAAATTTTTAGAGATTCGATGGGATATTTGATCGATTCATTAGAAAATGAATCTATTCAATTGTATATTATTGATATTCTTAAAAATATCTCAAAATCTAATGCACTATATTTTGAAAAATATATTCATAGGTTAATTTCTTTTCTAGATTTAGAAATATTTAGATTTGATATTGTAGAAATACTAATGAATCTTGTCCAAATACCGCGCTTATTTCAATCGCACGTCCATTTTATTATTGAAAAATTAAATATCCAGGAAGTTAAATTAGATTTAGCAAGATTGCTAAGGAATATAAGTGAAACAAATCCGTCCTTTTTTAAAGACGAAATTGCTCATTTAATAAAACTTTTATACGATAAAGATTTTAATTATCGCTTAAATTTATGGGGGATATTAAGAAATATTACATATGATGAGCCTGAATTAATTAAAAATAATATTTCAGAAATTATCAATCTAATAAAAAATGAAAACCTAAAATTCGAGGCAATTGAATTATTAAAAATTATAGGACGCAAAAATCCAGATTTATTTAAGGATAATATAGAATTATTATTGGATTTTTTCTCCATTAACGAAATAAGAGCTGATATTACAGATATATTATTAAACATTTCACTGAGATATCCACATTTATTATATGAATATATTCTTGACCTTTTTAATTTATTAGAATATGAAAGTTCCCGTACTGATATTATTGAAATAATAAGGAACATCTTAAAATTACATCCTAAAATCTTATTTCCACAAATCCCGATCTATTTAGAAAAATTAACGGATAATTATATTATAAATGAACTTTATTCTGAAATCAAAAAGATGATTTTAAAAAATAAAGAGATTATCGTTGAAAATTATATTAAATTTAAAGATTTTATTATCAAAAATTACAATTATGCCGAAATCAATAACGACTTAATCGAATTGGAATTATTATTTAAGAAATCTCCGTTAATTTTACAAGTTATCACAAAAATTAAAGATAAATGCTCAAGTTTTAATGAATATATTGAGAATTTCACTGATTTTGAAAAAGTACCACCTAAGACCATTTTATTTTTAATAGATTATATCATTATTCTTAAAAATTTTTCATCAATTTTTAATAAATATATTAAAATTAAGCATATTTTTGAAGATAAAGAGGAAAGAAAAGATTTTTATCAAATGTTATTGACTTTTAAAAATGGTATTGAAAAATTATATGGCAAAATTAAGAAAACTCACTAAAAATTTTAAAAAAAACTTTTGCTGTCTGATTTTTCTGTAAAAATTTTAACCTAATTTTTCAATTCTTAATAAATTAGATATATTTTTTACAAAAATTATTAAAAAATGAAAAAATGTAATGAATTCAAATAATGTTAGAGGTAATGCGTTGATAAATAATTTGGAAGAATTAAACCAAAAATTAATATTTTTAGAACAAACTACTGAAAAAAGAATTTTAGAACTAAATAAAATTATTAATGAAAAAAATCAACAAATATCAAATTTAAATTCTACTATTGCAGAATATAAAAATAATATTCACGATCTCAAAATAAAAAATAGTGAAATAGAAGAAAAAGTTAAAAAACTTGAAAAAGAAAAACAAGAACTTAAAGAATCTACTGAGTTTCTGCAAAAAAGAATCCTAGAATTGAAAAAGAAATCGGTGGATCATTCTGGTTTTATTTCTGGAATTGAAGAGATTAGTGTAGATTATGAAAAAAAGATCGAATATCTAAAAATTGAAAAAGATAAGCAACTTAATGACCAAAAAAAATCCTATGAAAAAATTATTAATGAATTAAAGGAACAACTAAAAAAACAAGAAAATGAATACATAGAGAAATTGTCTAAAGAAAAGGAATATTATTTGAAGAAAATACACGAATTAGAAAATAATAAAAATTTTTTAGAAGATAAAAAGATTGAAAATTTACAAAAAGAGATCGAAAAATTAACTCAAGAAAATTCTTTTCTAAAAAATGAAATAAATTCATATAAATCAGAATTAAATGAAATTTCAAAATCCTTTCAAAATGAAAATTCCAAATTATTGGAGGAAAAAAATACATTATTAACTGAAATTGAAAACCTTGAAAAACAAAATTTTGAAATTAAGAAGGAAAGCATCAGAAAAATCAAAGAATTAGAACAAAAAATCGAAAAACTAGAGAAAGAAAATACCGAACTGAATGATGAAATTATATTTATGAAAGAACGTTATGAAAAGCAACTTGATAATTTAAATCTTATAAAATACGGAATAGAAAATAAGAATTATTCAGTTATCCCAGAACGACCGAAATATGGGGATAAAAAAAATGGTCATAAAGTTATTTATTTTAAAATTAGAAACAATAATTTGATTGAACTGAAAAGTTTACCTACTTCGGGTGCCTACGTTGGATTTAACGAGCCTTTGAAAAAATGGATTATATATGCAGATAGATCAATATCAACAATAGAAATTAAAAAAATAGAAAGGATGTTAAGAGTAATTTCAAAACATGGTAGTATATCTAAAATGCTAAAGAAGTCAGATAATGACTTTACAATTGAAATCGTTCGATATTAAATAGATTTCAGGCTTTCTTAAAATAGTACATAGTTGTGTAGAGTAAAGCGCCACAAATCATTACAACTGAAGCTATTGGGCTTATTAACTCTGTATTAAATATGTGTTTAATTAATTCGATAGTTAAAGTATAACCTAAAAAAATTAAGGTTAGTCCCCAAGCTATTATACCAGTTTCATGTCGAGCTCTACCTGATAATTTGATATAAAGATATATATAAAGCCCAAGGATGGAAAGAGCTCCCGTAGGGAGAAAAATGTAAGTTGCAAGTCTGGCGCCAGAAATTTCAGTTCCATTTATTGGAAGGATTATTGCAAGTAATAACCCAATAAATGTAATTATCGAAAAAATAAATTTAGATTTGACCATATATATTTCTAATACAATTAAAATCGAAAGTAGTCCACCAATCCCTATAGTAGAAGCAATTTTCCAATAAAATGAATATAAAGATAAATCGATTTCATAATAATAATTAGAAAATATAAACATTATTCTCATAATACCCCAAAATATGAAAAAAAATGAAATCCCAATAAAGAATCTCTTCTGCGATTTTAATTCAGATTTCTTTGATTTAGCCCAGAATACTATAGCACATACCCAAAATACTATCGAATTTACATAAACTAAGATTTGATCAGATAATACAATAATATCTTGCATTTTTATCTTTTAAAACTTTTATAAATTTACATATTTATTTTAAAATATATAAATTAATATCATTAAAACAATCGAACCAATTAGCAAGAAAATTAGAAGCGATCTATTCCAATTAAAAATCTTTTTTCCATCTAAAGGTCCAAAAGGTATAAGATTAAAAAGTGCTAGTGATATGTTTATAGTAGAAACAAAATAGGTTAAATCATAAAGAAATAAAAAATAATACGTTAAATTAAAAATGCGAATAAGCCAATAAACCCCAAATGATAAACCACCAATTATCAAATTCGTAAGAGGACCCATCAATGAAATTTTACCATTTTTCTCTAAATCAATATCTCCTTTAATGTAAACCGCACCAGGTACAAAAAATATAAAAAACCCCGATAACGAAAATAATAATCCCAATAATAATCCCGAATAATTTACCCTAAATTCAGCCCAACACCCAAATTTTTGGGCAGTAAACTTGTGTCCTAACTCATGTAAAAAAAAACCTGTAAATGCACCAACAAAACATTCAAAAATTACAAAAAGAAAAATTACTATATTGTCTAATGTAAAATAAAGAAACAAATTAAATATATTTATATTCATTAACGTAAACATCAGTGTTAAAGCTCCAACTGCTATAAATAAATCCTTAAGTTCTTGATTACTAAATTTAATTTGATAATTCATTTGCTCTGCGTTATACATTGATATCATCCATTAAAATTTATTATAAAACAATTTACAATTTAATTAGTTCAATATAATTTTAAAGTTAATAAAATTAAATACATGAAATTACTAATAAATGACTATTTTTAACTTTTTACAAATTCTTCTTTTACTGATGAAAAATATTACTCCTCGAATAAAAACATTCCGACTTAGACACCTTGTTGAACAAAAGTTTAGTATGTTCAAGAAGCTATTCGATTTTAAATGATAATTGAACTGTATAGTCCTTGAAATTAATTTTAGATTTTCATTTTACAGTTCGTCGGTTTCCTGATCTGGTCGAAGATGTAGTAGAGGAAATAAAAGCAGGCCCGATAATCGCAGGGAGGTCTGAAAATTTATTCTGGAGGGTATTAAAAAGTGGTGAGAAATTAAAGTCGGGGACTGTTTGTGTGGAGAGTTCCAGGTAGTAAAAGCATCGGAAGTTGATTACTAATGATAATAACAACAATTCCCAAAATTTCACGAGCATTGCGGGTAATAACTGGCTTAAATTTAAAGTGGATACCATACCACTACCGAAAGTAAATACAATCGCGGTATATTCCAATGTGTCTTTTAATGATGGGCATTACCCGTCAATTGAGCGCATGAACTTAATAATACGGGACGTTGACGGGTCTAATGAGGTATTTGATAGCGGAATTAACGTAATAATGGTACCAGTCCCACTCTTCGCCGACACAAAACTACACGCGATAATTGAACAAGCGGTAAATGATACTACGGGACAATTAGGCTTAAATAAACTCTCAGACTACTTGAAGGCAGCTAATTTCTCGGGAATTGACCGTGGTTCTGAAAGCATTAACCAATACGTGGAGTCGGTAATAACAAAAGAGGCAGTGCCAG
>Ga0164318_10003209_pt1 | contig 15435 bp, 13 predicted proteins | sample GuaBasSedimGuay9_FD_113734 | JGI IMG/M metagenome (GOLD analysis project Ga0164318, IMG submission 113734) | Subseafloor sediment microbial communities from Guaymas Basin, Gulf of California, Mexico - Guay9, Core 4571-4, 0-3 cm | ecosystem: Environmental > Aquatic > Marine > Hydrothermal vents...
GTTGAAGCTCACAGCCGAGGTTACGATGAGAGCTCCGCTGCCGCATCATTTAAGAATCACGGTTATCCCACAGCAGAACTGCTGCTGGCATACAGACAGATTGCCCGGGCCGGCGGTAGTTCAGGATCTTTAGTATCAGGCAGAATCATCGCCTCGGGAGGTTTGCGGACACCCCGTGATTTTGCCGTGTCCCTTGCCTGCGGCTCTCATCTGGCGGCCGCCGCCCTCCCCTTTATCAGACTGGCGTCCGAGGGGGGTATTGATGCCCTCTCTGAATACATCGGCGAACTGGGGATCGGTATACGTGCTGCCATTGTGCTCGGGGGGACAGGGTCACTTGAAAATTTCAGAAAATCAGAGCTCCGGATAATACCGGAGGTTCTCGACAACGCCGAAAAACTGGCGGAAGAAGCCCTTAAGGCGATGGACCGGTAATGGGTGATTTTTCATCTCGAAAGTTCAGGAAAGGACCGATCCGGGATAGACGGGATATGATTTCCCCGGACAGCGGGAAAGACTTTGCTGCTACAGGCCATGATGAAAATTTACTGGACCTCTCTGAGGTGATGATTGAGCAGGCGGTAGGCTATTACGGGGTTCCCCTGGGGGTTGCAGGACCTCTGCCTGTAGACGGGAAAAAAATGATGATTCCCATGGCCACCGAAGAACCCTCTGTAATAGCCGCTGTTACTTTTGCCGGAAGCCTTTTATCCTCCAGCAGAGGTATCACCACTCGTGCCTCAGATCCGGTAATGGTGGCGCAGATTTTCCTCGAAGATGTGGAAGAACCGGGCGCGGTTTGTGTAGAGAAGGTTCTTGATTCCCGGGATATTATCCGCAAACGACTCAAACCCATCCTGGAAACCATGGAAGAACGTGGGGGCGGCTGGCGGAACATGGAAGCCCGGTGGATTGCACCCTCGAGAACCCTGGCGATAAACCTCCAGATTGATGTGAGGGATGCTATGGGGGCTAACCTCCTGAACAGCGCCGCCGAGGAGATACGCCCCCTGCTGGAAGAAATAACCGGTGGACGTGTTCTGATGGCCATACTCTCCAACCGTTCGTGGAACAGAACCGCGTCGGCCAGGCTGAGTATTCCTGTGAAGGTTCTCGGGTGTAACGGTTTTAACGGGAAGGATACCGCCCGGCGCATTGTCCGGGCCGCCAGAGTAGCCCGGGAAGATCCCGACCGGGGGGTTACCCACAACAAGGGTATTATGAACGGTATTTCAGCACTGGCCCTGGCCACTGGGAACGATTGCCGGGCGATTGAAGCGGCGGCACATGCCTATGCCGGACGCTACGGGCCCTACCATGGTTTAAGTGAATACTGGATTGAAGGGGATGTACTTCAAGGCTCCCTGGAGATGCCTCTGCCCTTTGCCGTTACCGGTGGAGCTGTGGGGTTTCATCCGGTTTCCCGGTGGTCGCTGGAGATGCTGGGGAATCCCGACGCCCGGGGGTTAAGCCGAATTGCCGCAGCACTGGGACTGGCTCAGAATCTGGCGGCTCTCAGGGCTCTGGTGAGCGAGGGGATTCAAAGCGGTCATATGGGTTTACATGCCCGGAGACTGGCCTATGCCGCTGGGGCCCGGGGGGATGAGATTCCTCTTTTTACCGCCTTTATCAGAAACGAAGAGATTCGGGGGAAAGAAGAAGCAGCCCGGCGATTTGCTGAATGGCGGCTTAAATGATAAATGAGGGAAATGATAGAAGGGGATTTTCAGGATACGGACATTCAACCGCTCATCCCAGTCTGGCTCTGATAAAATACTGGGGAAAGGCGGACAGCGTAGAAAATCTTCCGGCAACCCCGTCACTGGCAGTAACTCTCGACGGACTGAAAACTGAAACCTCTGTGTGGATATCCCTGAACACCGGCAGCGGGAACACAGCGGATGCTGTGTTTATTGAGGGTGTTCTTCAGGAGAAAAAGAGATTCGAGCCTTTTTTCCGGGAGTTCAGAAGGCTGTTGGAGAAGAAGAAGCCGGATTTTAGTGATTTTACAATTAAAGCGGAGAGTTCTTCGAATTTTCCAGCCTCCGCAGGGCTTGCAAGCTCTTCCAGTGGTTTTGCCGCGCTGGCCTGTGCCTGCAGCGGGGCAGCCGGGGTGGAATTAAGCCGGGATGTGCTCTCGGCTCTGGCCCGTATAGGCTCTGCTTCGGCGGCCCGCTCTCTTTATGGGGGATTTACCTCCCTTGCTGAGGGGAAAAGACATGCAAAGCAGCTTTTTAATGAAAACTGGTGGCCGGAGTTCCGCATTATTATTCTGGAACTGGAAAAAAAGCCAAAGGAAATTTCATCCAGAAAGGCCATGGAGCAGACCAGAATAACTTCCCCGTACTACAATTCCTGGGTAAAGGACTCTGTTGTTCTGATGAACGAGGCGGAAACAGCACTGGGAAATAGGAATCTTGAAATCCTGGGACCGATTATCAGAAAAAGCTACCTCCGTATGTTTGCCACCATGTTTGCAGCCGATCCCCCTGTTATCTACTGGAAACCGATAAGCCTTGGAGTTATCAGACTCTGTGAAGAGATGAGGGCCGAGGGTATATCCGTATGGGAAACCATGGATGCCGGCCCTCAAGTGAAACTGTTCTGCACCGAGAATGAAACGGGGAAAATCCTGAGTCGTCTCGAGGCTGTTTTCCCGGATATCAGAGCCAGGGTTTGTACCCCCGGTTCGGCTCCTGTATGAACCACATTACCCCCCAACACTGGAGTGCACCGGGTAGTCTTCTGATTGCCGGTGAGTATCTGATAACAGAGGAGGGAGGCTGCGGAGTTGCCCTGGCCGCCGGAGGCCGCTCTTATCTTGAATCGGAGTTATCCAAGCGTGGAGTACCGGGGGATTCTGATTTGAAGATGGAGGGTTACTGGCCGAATGGCGGTGAAAAGTGGTCCCCTCAGGACGGAGATTCTCCCACTCTGGCGGCAGCCGTATGGAAACAATGCCGAAACTCGGGACATGGAACGAAGGGGGAGGGAAATGCTGTATCAGGGCGGATGGTTGTTGATACTTCGGAGTTTTACGATAAGCGGGGCCGGAAACTGGGATTCGGATCCAGTGCGGCGGCGGCACTGCTGTATTCCCGGGGTCTTCTCTATTCTGCTCCGGCAAAGTCTTTACAGCCTGCCGACTGTGCTCTTCGGGCACACTCCAGCTGGCAGGGCGGCCGGGGCAGCGGTTACGATGTACTGACATCGGCCTACGGCGGAGCCGGTAGATTCACCGGCGGTGTACAGCCGAAATGGGACACTTTATCCTGGCCGGATGATTCAGAGAGTCCCCGCATATTGGAATCCTGGCTGATTAAAGGGGCAGAAGCGGTTAAAAGTCCGGATGCCGTAAGCCGGTTTCAACGATGGCAAAACTCTAAAAAAAACTCATATCATCTGATATCTGAAATATCAGAAATTACGGAGAATCTCAGTAATTTACTTCTTGGCGGAATGGATTCCACTCCAGGGAAAATTCTGGAAAGTATCCATCGTCTTGCAATTTCCGGTATTCAACTGGGCGAAGAAATCGGGGTTCCTGCGAAGCCGTTAATCCCCGGAGTACCTGATATCCCGCTTTACCGTCGGGGCAGCCTTGCGCTTAAATGCCTCGGGGCCGGCAACGAAAGTATTCTGCTGCTTTTCATACCCGGCGGCCTTAGCTCCGATGAGATAAAATCCCTGAAAGGGCTGCAGGAAAGAGGCCTGGCTGTGCCGCTCAAGGTGGAGCACGAAGGTTTAAGATCTGAGTTGCATCCCGGGGAACATAAATGAGTGTAATCGGCAGCGGCCGGGGAAAGCTGATTCTCTTCGGTGAGCATGCCGCAGTGTATGGATTTCCAGCAGTTGGCACGGCACTTCCCTGCCGGACGGAGATTTCCCCGGGAAGTTTGACTTCTGAAACTGACAGGGGGGATAACAAGATTCTCCAGGAAGTTCTGAGTAGCGCCGCAGCACTGGTCCCGGGAATACCCCTTCAGAATTTCAGCAGGCTGACACAATTATCCGATGTCCCCCGTACCGGCGGTTTCGGATCTTCTGCAGCTCTATGTGTCGCAGTGTCCAGAACGGTATTGGGACGAACGTCTAAGGAATACAACCGTGAGGTTCATCTATTGGCCAACCAGCTTGAAAAACGCTTTCACGGTACCCCTTCGGGGATAGACACCGGTATGGCCTGTGATACCTCCGCCGCCGCCTGGGTAAAGTGTGATGGAGAGATACCCGAGAGAAAGCCTCTGGAAATTCCCGAATGGCATATTATTTACGGCGCTCTCCCGAGAACCTCTCCTACCGCAGATTCTGTTGGCCGGCTGCGGGAGTTAAAAAATTCTGGTGATAGTTCTGTTATCTCTGCCATGGGGGAACTTGGAAGAATTTCCGAGCTTTTTATTGAAGCAGCCCGAATTAAAAAAAAGGGGTTCCCCGCCAGGGCGGCGGCATTGGCAAACCAGGCCCAGAGGGTGCTTGCATCACTGAATCTGTCCTCAGAAGAACTCGATACTGTATTGGAACTTGCCGGGGAACTTGGAGCCTCAGGCGGGAAACTCAGCGGCGGGGGTATGGGAGGTGCTTTTTATATATGTGTTCCGGATAGGGAAACCGAAAGCCGTATTCTCAGAATCCTTCCCGGGAAATTATTCCGCCAGGGAATCAGGCTGACTGTTTCTCTGACAGCTTTTGAATTCTAAACAAGCCCTTTCGAATTGATAACGGCTATTCATAAGCCTGAAAGCCCTCGCCGAAAACCTCACGGACATCGGTAAGATAGACAAACGCATCAGGATCGATATCTCTGACAATTCTCTTCAATCGGGGAACTTCTCTTGATTTCAGTATACAGACAAGCAGCTCCTTTCGGTTACCGGTATAAAGGCCCCGGCCCTCAAGACCGGTAATCCCCCGGTCCAGCTCTTTTAAGAGTTTTTGAGCAACCTCGTCTGGCTTGATGGATATGATGTGAGCAGCCTTGGCAAAATTGATACCAAGTGTAACGTTGTCAATAATTCTAGTTGTAACCACCAGGGTAACCACCGCGTAGAGAGCCAGCTCGTAACTATGAAATGAGAATGCTGCAGTAATGACAACCAGAACGTCGATTACCAGAAGTACTTGAGCGATACTGATGTGGGAAATACTTTTATGAATAATTCTGGCGGCAAGGTCGGTACCACCAGTGGTGGAATCCTGCCGGAAAACGAGTCCCAGTCCCACCCCCATCATGGCACCGCCGGCCAGAGCGGCCAGGAGAAGATCGTCAGTGATAGGGGTAATCACTGCAAAGAGGTCAATAAACAAAGAAAGAACAACTGTAGCCAGCAGGGTGCGTAGACCGAAGGAACTTCCTACAAGCCTGAAGCCGACCAGAAACAGGGGAACGTTGATTACCAGGCTAACCAGACCCACCGGCCAGGACGTCCAGTAATGAATAATGGTGGCAAGACCGGTAACACCGCCGGCGGCAATTTTATTGGGAACCAGAAAAAGGGAAATACCCAGAGCCATCAGGGCACAGCCGGCAATGAGAACAACGATACTCCGGATATCCCGGATCGTCGGCTTCCTGATTTTCATTAAAAACCTCGAGTCTTGCGGATGCTGTCCCAGGCTTCCTGAATCTCCTGAAATTTCTTATTGGCCAATTCTGTAAAATCCTTTGGAAGGCCCTTAGCTGCAATTTTATCGGGGTGATACTCGGACGCTTTTTTCCGATAAGCCTTACGGATTTCAGATTCTGTGGCATTTTCCTGGATTCCAAGGGCCGCATAGGCGGACTTCAGGGACTGACTTCCCGAGGCAGCACCCGAGGGGCCGTAACCTGAAGAGCCTGTGCCCGAACCGGCGCCGTAGCGCATTTTCAAGGATTCGTAGGTACCGGGACGAAAACCAAAGGTGGCTGCGGCTTCGCGCATCAAACGGTCTTCCTCGGGATGGAGACTCCCTCCGGCAGCGGATACCCGAACCATGATGATGAGCATCATTTCCAGCAGCTGCGGACGAGACCTGAAAGCTTCGGCGGCCTGCCTGGCATACACACCCATGGGGGTACTCCCCGATGCTGCTTTTCTGAATATAGCCAATGCCGAGGCGACACTGGAAGGATCGGTAATGTGCAACTCATTCACAACAACGCTCTGAAACAGCTGTTCTTCCTGAGGGCTCACATAACCGTCAGCAGCAGCAAGGCGTCCGAGCATGGAAAAAAGATTGTCCATAAAAGCCGGACCGGCAGAAGCAGAGGAGCCCCATCCGGAAAACCAGCCGCTCTGTCCTCCTGTTCTGCCGGATTGACGGAAAAGCTGAGTGCCGATCCGGGAACCCAGAGAACTGCCCAGCATTCCGCCGAGTATTCCTATCATCAGGCCGAATCGTGCTCCGAGTAAGAATCCTAAGATGGCTCCGATGAATGCGCCGGGATTAATCAAAAGTCTGTCTCCTGCTGAATACAAAGAATATGCATTCGTTTCTTAAGTTAACCAATTGTACTAAAAGGGACAAGTTACAAAAATATCAGTTATAGATCAGTCTTCAGTCAGTCTTCAGAATGAAGATTCAACACCAGAGAGGCACCGTCGGTGAGAATAACGTCAGACTTTTCATAAGGTATCACCTGATTTCCTGAAATAAGTGTGAATTGAATATCAAAACTCAAAGTCCCGGGGGCTGCATTGATGTTGATGTCTGCAGTTTCACCAGACCGGATATATCTTCCATCAAGAACATCAGGGCCCCAGGAATTATCGGAAACAGCGCTGATCCGAAAGGAAGATACGGCAGAGCCTGTCCGATTGGTTATAGAGATATTCCGTTCAGCTCCGGCATAGGCAGAAAGCCTTGCCTGATTCTCAGGCCCCACTGTCAACTTGCCGCTGATTGCCGGCAAAACTTCGTACAGAACGTAAACAACGGAATCGGAATCAATCATTCTGAAAGCCCAGGGAGCCGACCCTGTTAAATCCAGAGAAACAGACTCTCCATCAAGAACAACCTGACCGGGAATCAGGTCGTCTCCCCACTTATCCTCCCCTGCCGGAGCAGCCTGAATCAACTCGATAACAGAGCCTGTACGGTTTACAACTGTGAGAGATTCAGAGAAAAGACCGGTTAATGAAAGAAAAAACAGAGCCGATATGAGATACTTCATTCTACCTCCAGGTCTTCAACCAGATCTTCCACCTGGTCTGCTTTCTCATTCTGATATTGATATTCCAGAATTGCAGCTTTGATATTTGCAAAGAACATGGGGAAGATAACGTTGTAAAAATAATAGGCCTGATGGGTGATACCCTTGTTCATATCGTAACTTCGCTGAACATTTGCCCTCATATCAGCCATCCAATGGTCGTATCCGGTAAACCCCTTCTTCTTTTCCGAGTCAACAGGACTTCTGCCTTTAACTGAATCCTGCAGTTTACCCAGGAGTTCAAGCAGGCTGAACAGGGAGTGCTCCTCGGTAATCTGCAACCTGAGTTTAATGATGTCTCCATCATGTTTCATCAGCATGGCTTTATACTTTCCGGGAAGCATAATCCTGTAAAGAGAATCTTTACGGATACGGATATTCATCTTCTTGAAAAGCTCTTCCAGCTGGTTGATTACAAAATGATTACCCCTGTAGTACTTTATAAAATTAACAATATCATCAGCACCGGTGTCACCCCGGGTAAGAAGAAGCTTTGACTGATCCCTGATACTTTCCGGTAAAGAAGGATTCACCTGTATGCTGAAAGTTTTAAACTCGGCATTCTTTTTATCTTTCAGGTAAACAACCGCTTTCTGGAACAGTTCACCAAAGGAGATTTCCCTGTAGACACTGCCCAGAGCCTGAGCCTCCCGTTTTATTCTGCGGTGATACTCGGTGGTGATACCAGCCTCATCAAGAATATCAAAAAAATCTGAGGTAATCCTCAATCCGCCGATGGGAGCGGAAGATTCCATACGCTTAGCCTCAATAACCGGCATACCGATCACATCCCACTGCTTGGCCCCTTCGGGACCAAAGTTACCGATAAGTACTTTACCCAGTGAAGCTCCGACACGAATCCTGATCTGAAACAGTGCATTAAAGGATGCCGAGGCGTAGCCCTGTCTGAGTTCACCCAGAATGCCATAGGCCTCCAGAATGGCATCCACCGTAGACCGGTTGGATATCTTTTTCAGATAATTATGGTTTGTCTGGTTGAATAAACTGCTTACTCTCTGCAGTTCAACACAGGTGTAAAACAGTTCACGGGCCATAAACTTGACTGCATCATCCTCATCCATCTCCTTTACCAGAGGGTCGATGGGCCCACCGTAGTGAAACATCAGACTGTCACCTTCAATTTTATTCAGATAACCGCCGTGTTTACGCAGCACCCAGTGGAAAGCCGAATACAGACCGTTCAGAACAGTCTGATTTTCAGGGGGACTCAGGAATTGAGAAAGGAAGGTGTATCGTGAGATATCAAGGAATCCGATGGCTATGAGGGTTTCATTCGACTTGGTATAAATGCCTCCGGCTTCAACAATGGCCTCTACCAGCTGTTTCGGGAGATAAAAATCTTCAATTTTCCTTCGGAGTTTGAGTTCATCGGATATTTGGTTCTGGTCAAAATTTACTTTCATGAATGGTACTATAATAATAGCATGTCCAAAGTACGTCATGCCTTTCTTTTGCAACTGTTTACATTTTATCGCTGAAAAGCGGATAATCTTAAGGAAACGAAGCGGAGAAATACATGATTCTGAATGAGAACGTCGAGCGGAAAATCATACCAATCGCCGGTGGTAAAGGCGGCGTAGGGAAAAGCGTTATTGCCGTTAATCTTGCTTTAAGCATGTCGATGTTCGGGAAAAAGACTGTTCTTGTCGACCTCGATCTCGGCGGTTCCAACCTTCACACCCTTCTCGGTCTGCGAAATACAAACCCCGGTATGGGGAATTTTGTTTCCGGGCGTAAATACTCGGTTAACGAACTCCTTTGCCCCACTGATTGGGATAACCTGTATTTCATTCCTGGAGATGTACTTGTATACGGTATAGGCGAAATCAGTAAATCCGTTAAGGCCCGTATCGTCAAAGGTCTGCTGGATATAGATGCTGATTACATCATTGTCGACCTGGGCGGTGGTACAAACTTTACCGTCGTTGATTTCTTTCTGATATCCAATTCCGGTCTGATTGTAACCACACCGCAGACAACATCGATTATGAATGCCTATTCCTTCCTGAAGAACTATGTTTTCCGTTTCCTGCAGAGGGCTTTTGCCTCGGATAAAAAAATATCAGCCTACCTGAAAAAGGTACTCAAAGAACGGCGCCCCGGTGAACAGAAAACAGTCAGCGACATGATAGAAGACATCAGCGGTATTAATCCGGATGCCGGAGAAAAAGCCGAAGCCTATCTTGAAGTTCTTCAACCGAAACTCATACTGAACAAGATGTACGGTGCTGAAGATGTCAGTCTTGCCGAAGGGTTACGGGATCTGTGCGCCAGAAACCTCTCAATCAGTATTGAATGCCTGGGAACGGTGATGAATGAAAAAATCGTGAATCGATCTATCAACCTCCAGCGCCCTTTTATCCTCGATAATGAGGAAAACATTGTGTCCGAGGAGATTCATCGGATTTCCCAGAAAATTATACAAAGCAGCAACTTCCCGGAAATGCCCCTTGAACTGGATTACTATTCAGACTCCTTTGAGCTGGCGCATATTGAAATGGAGAACGACCTTGCGGCACTGCAGGGCAGTACAGAATCCGAGGAGGATTCAGATGAGTACGAGGTGGACAAACTGCTGGAACTCATCCGTATACAGCAAAGCAAGATACAGGAACTCCAGGGTACTCTGAGAATTCTCTCGATGAATAACTGAGAAACGACTCCCGGCTACTCTATACCGAATGGGATCATCACCTTTTCCAGGGGTGATGCTATTATCTCGCAGGCATTTTTGGCATCGGTACGAGAGATATTCAAGGTTTTCCAAAAGGATTGTTCAAAAAACCCCAAAATGGTACGTGCGGTAGATTCCTCTTTATACACCACATATGAGGTGTTGAAACCGGTCTCGTTTGCAATGGTAAAGGAGGAATACGTCTCAACAGGTTCCCTGGCAATCATCAGTTTTTCCTGACGTTTGGTATTGAAAACATCCAGTTCGTTCAGCCTGTAAGGAATCCGATGACTTTCATCACGGAATGCAGGCTCAACATGTTTGGCACTGTAATTAAGAGGCTCAAACAGTACAAACAGCTTTCTGCCGTCAGCCTGAAACAGAATGCCTTCATCGATCAGATAAATATCCTTGACGTTTCCGTAGGAAATAACTTCATACCTTGCGTATCGCGAGGAGTCATCAAGCAGTTCGGTAATAATAAAACCGCCGTCACGAGGCATCTCACTACTACTGTATGCTTCAAAAAGATCCATTATTTTAGCCATACAATCTCCTTACATGCTGAGTATAGAGTGACAGTTAACGGTTGTCAATTTTAGATGAAATCTCATACTATTCAACATGGAACTTCGCCGTGCACTCACAATATTCAGACTTCAAAAGCGTATTCCCATTGAATCTCTGAATTCCATTTTTCGTGAACTTGTTAAAAAATACCATCCGGACAAAGTAAGGGAACACCCCGGTTGGGCCCACGAAAGAATGTCGGAAATCAATGATGCTTACGAAACTCTGGCTGAATGGCTGTCCCATCCACCCGAAGAGAAAAAAACCGCACCAACTGTAAAGGAAGCCCGGGAAAACCCTGTAAGAACTGATGAAGAGTTATTCCGGAGGGAAACACCTGCAGTCAGTTCTGTAGATAGAAATATTTTTTATCCTGTTTTTAACTCATTTCTGAACGGTCTTGGAGTGTATTATCAGTACGGCTTGGATAATCCGGCATACAGAGCTGAAGGTGTCAGAAGATTCCGGTACAGGGAAGCTTTTCGAACAATACAAAAAGCCAGGGATAAACTGGAAGTATATTCAAAAATGAAAAGACACCCTGTTTTTCTGGCGGCATCAAGATTTTCCCGACTTACGGCAGCAGAGATTGAGCTGGGAGAACCTGAGTATAAAGAGAGAATGAAATATCGTAAGTTTGATGACCGATTCCGTCTTGCACGCAGAAGTTTTGACGATGCTATAAAAGAAATCTTTTTCCCTGAACTTATTCCCAAGCATCTTACCGGAAGAGCTGTTTCAGGGATCTATGCGTGCTACACCTCTTTTGTTCTTTATTTAACCGTCTTCACCGAAGGAGAACGAAGGAATGCTGCTATTCTTATGACAGCTCGTTATGATGCACTGATGGATCTTCTGGAACTCAGGAACAACGGTATTCTGGAGTTTTAAAAAACCGCCCCGTAAGAGGCGGTCCTGATCTGTTACACAATACCCAATGGTTATCCGGTAGCCAGATCCTTTATGTTCTTCTGGGCAATGCTTAACTTCGCCAGGGGAATTCCGTATGGAGAACAGCTGACATAATTCAGTCCCGCATCCATACAAAAAGGAATATTTTCAGGTTCCGCTCCGTGTTCACCGCACAATCCACATGTAAGATCCGGTTTAACAACCCGGCCCCTTTCAACAGCCATTCCCACAAGCTCTTTTACAGGTTCCTGGAGATACTGGAACGGATTTTTATCCAGAAGATCGTACTCATTGTAATCCGTAAAGAATGAGTTGAAATCATCCCGGCTTAATCCAAGACAGGTTTGAGTTAAATCGTTGGTTCCGAAACTGAAGAAATCAGCATAACGGGCAATTTTGTCTGCAAGGAGAGCAGCAGCAGGAAGCTCAATCATGGTTCCCACTTTGTAATCAATCGTTTCTTCGCCCAGTTTCTCTCTGAGTTCTTCTGCAATCTGCCTGACACCGACAATCTCAAATCCTTCAATACGTTTACCGAAACGTATTGTTTTAACTTCCCGGGGACTCATAATGACGGGAATCATTATTTCCGGCCGGCAGACAACCCCTTTTTCTTTCCGCAATTTATAAGCAGCTTCAAATATCGCTTCAACCTGCATTCGATAAATCTCAGGATAGGATATGGCAACACGGACACCCCGGTGTCCCAGCATCGGGTTCACTTCACTGGTCATGTCACAGCGCAATCTGATTTCTGACTCACTAACCTTGGGATGGTTTTTACGGTAGAAGGCGACAAAAGCATCCATGGAATCCTTGCTATGCGGCAGAAACTCATGAAGAGGTGCATCAAGAAGTCGAATGGTAACAGTTCTCTCGCCCATAACCTCAAAAAGACCGTAAAAATCTGATACCTGCATTTTCTTGATTTTTTTAAGTATCTTTTCTCTTTCACTGCGGTCCGGAGCGATAATCAACGATCTGAATATCGGAATCCGATTTTCATTGAAGAACATATGCTCCGTGCGGCAGAGACCGATGCCATCTGCCAGAAATTTTCTGGCCAGCTTCGCGTCACTCGGCTGATCCGCATTGGCATGAACATCAAAATCTCCTATATGAGTTTGAACAACTTCCAGGAAATCCAGCAATCCGCTTTTATCAATATCCGGTTCAATTAAAACAAGTTTTCCGAAATAGACTACAGGATCGTCGTAGGATGGAACATCAAGGCTGATGTAATCTCCCTCTTTGACAATTTTATTGCCGATTTTCAAACCTGTTTTGGAAAAGACAATGTCAGGATTTACCATGGCAACTTTTCCCAGAGACCGAGCCACAACCGGTGCATGAGAAGCGTACCCCCCTTCTCTGGTGAGAACACCGTTTGCAGCCTCAATAGCCTTTACATCACCGGCATAAGTTGCGGGCATTGCAAGAATAAGGTTGTTATCCAGGTTCCTCTGGCTGGCGATTCGATACTCTTTCATCAGAGCTTCGGTTGTAAAAAACACTCTGCCGATTGCAGCTCCCATCGCTCCTGAGATACCGCCGGTATGAGAGGGAATTCTGTTAGCCGACCTCTTATCAATAATCGGATGGAGAATTTCAGAAAGTCTGCCAGGCTGTATTGAGTTTATAACATAAGTCTCTTCAACATGCTTATCCCTCAGAAGATCCAGAAGAGTCTGAATCTCTGCCTGTGCTGACTTACCGGGAACACTTGATTGGTCGATTATCCAGAGTTTACCATTCTCAACATTGAACTTGATATTTCTGATTTCTTTGTAGCTTATCTCCAGCTGCTTTCCTATCTTCTTTAATTTATCCAGGTAGGTTTTACTGATTTTACTGATTGATTGGCCATCGGCCTGGGTGGCATCAAACGAATTGGGGAAAAAATCACCGGTAAGAACATCTTTACCTGAAATGGAATCACGGGTTGTATAACTCCCGAAAAAAGACTCTTTACCGTAGTTACCAAAAGTCATGGCTTGAACAAGTATGGCCGAATCACTCAGAGTTTCACTTGCAGCAAAGAGTTTTAGAAACAGCTCTTTTATATAGAAAAACTGATCTCCTGCATGGGCAAATATTTCCTGGGGGAAAATTGCCCTGACACTGTCAATCGCTTTTTTAATCTGAGGTGTTTTTTTAGCCTTCCTCAATTCTTCAAGAGTTTTTTCAAGGAGATTTCTTCTGGTATTATCTGTGGTTGTCAGTAATTCCAGCTCCATGATTCTCAGAACAACACCGCGGTATTCATGGTAGGCAAAATCTTCTCCGACAAATCCGGAAAATCCACCGATGGTGGTATCACAAAGCCCGATGTTATGAATACTCGAGAAAGTGTGAACCATATTCAGCATGGGACTGACAACGAGTTTAACCAGCAGTGGGTTATCCTCATCCCAATCTTTTTCCAGTATACCCCCCATCTTGGCAAAGGCTTTCTGATATCGGGCTATGTGTTCCTCATGTTCCTCACTGTCTTCTGCGAGAAAATCTTCAGTGAGAATAAAACCGGGTAATATCGGTATACCCATTGATGCCAGACCCATAAGGTTCTGACCGCGCATACCAAAATGCTGAATAATGTCTTCATCTTCAGTGAATTCGCTGCTGCTGAATGAAAATATTTCTTTCATAGTCCCCCCTGACGCAGATAAACAAATACACCCCGGCTATTACCGGGGTTTGAGATAACCTTCAAGGTTATCAGAAGAGCTTCAAGATTGTACCGGGAGCTCCATGAAGGAAGGCCTCAAATCTCTGACTGGCGCCCTCAAAAAGATACTTTCTCAGTTTAGAGATATCCACCGGGTTATCACCGGAAACGCTGTACATAATGGGAACACCATGCTTCACCTTGCCCCACTTAAAAAGAGCATTGATATCATTTATCCGTTCTCCCTCGTACCATATCAGTACATCAAGACCGGGGTATTTCAATTTGTAACTTTCAATTATTCGCTTCCAGGCTTCCACGTTTCCATTATGAAACAGTTCATTTGTAACGTTGACAGCAATCTTAGCCGTCAATTTCTTGGAACCGCCGGGGGAAGGCTGAGGTGAAACAGGCTGCTGTGTTTTTTCAACAGGTATCTCTGCAGACCGTACTGCAGGTTCTTCTACTGCATGCTCATCCTCATTTTCAAAAAATTGTTTCAGATTTCCGCTGACCGCAAAACCGGCTCTGCTTCTCGCCTTCCCACCGTAAAGCAGATTGAAAGCATCATCCAGAGCTGCTTCAATAACTCCCGAACGGACATCGCTGAGAGCCCCGACATAACATGTGATACACTCGTCCCTGGATAGAGGAAGGGCTTCTTCCCAAGGCTCAGGATCTTCAGGATTTAACAGATGTATACCATCATTGGCATCCGTATAAACAAAGACTACCTGTAGATTCGTCCAGCCGCCGACAACTTTAGCCAGATTATCAAAAGATTCAACTTTTTCTTTCAAGTTCTCAGATTTAAAAGCATAGCCGTACTTTTCTGCAAGCAGAATATTAACGACAGGACGAACCTGAAACTCTTGAATTTTTTCACTTTCAAGAGCCAGGTTCAGGGCGTCAGCAAGGTTGAAACCATCACCGACATCCCCGGAAAACTCCTGCGCCGCCCGGAAATGACGCAGAGCCAGATTATATCCGGCCTTACGGGCCAGTAGATTCAGCTGGTTATTCCGAATTGACGCAGTCATCATAATTTACATCTCACTCAACTCATCAAGATTTACTTTACGCTTTCTTGATTTGGCTGGTGTTACATCAGCTTTGCCCTTGGGCTTGGCTGCAGAAGTCTCATTTTTAGCCTTGATAGCTTCAGCATACTGATTTGTTGAAGGAACAACAGGTTCTTCAGCACCGAAACTTTGATTGATATCACCGCGTACAGTGGACCGGCGGCGTTTGAATGAAGCAAAAGCTGAATCCTGGAAACCCTTGGAAACACCGTTGAGGAATTCATTCAGGACATTGGCCATGGCATTCAGCACAAAACGCTTACGTTTGATACTGGTGATATCAACATCAAGAATGATACCGGGCTGAATGTGATAAGGA
>Ga0164318_10003210_pt1 | contig 15434 bp, 10 predicted proteins | sample GuaBasSedimGuay9_FD_113734 | JGI IMG/M metagenome (GOLD analysis project Ga0164318, IMG submission 113734) | Subseafloor sediment microbial communities from Guaymas Basin, Gulf of California, Mexico - Guay9, Core 4571-4, 0-3 cm | ecosystem: Environmental > Aquatic > Marine > Hydrothermal vents...
GATGGTTTTGCTTTTCGAAGAGCTAAACTTGCTGAAGGGGAGAATGATGGAAGAAACAGAAGGGGAAATCATCAAATTAAGCATAGCGGTGGCACGGAAAATCATCAATAGGGAAATAGCAATGGATCCTGATACGGTTAGAAGGTCCGTTCATCACGCATTGGAATTTCTAAAAGACAAGAGCTTCGTGCGGATCCTCATTAATCCCGGTGATATGAAAACTCTTGAACACTTCTTGCCTGAATTGACGGCAGATAACAAAATACAGAAATTGGAGCTGGCCGAAGATAATTCAGTTGAGCCTGGAGGATGTATTCTGGAAGCTGGTTTTGGAAGAATCAATGCCACCATAGAGGATCAACTTGCCGAGCTGGAAACGGAGATGGAGGAAATTCTTCACGCTGGGGGAGGATCAATAGATGGGGCTTTGCCTTGAGCGATACATAAATCTTGTTGAAGAAGCTCAACCTATCCAACTCGAGGGGAAAGTTTCCAAGGTCATCGGCACAATTATCGAGGGTACGGGGCCTTCCATGCCCGTGGGTGGTGTATGCAAGGTTTTTCCCCCGGGGTTGGGAAAGCCTGTCCGCGCAGAGGTGGTAGGTTTCAGAGAGGGAGCGCTTCTTCTCATGCCACTGGGGCAATCCGACGGCATAGAACCCGGGAGCGTTATTGTCGCTGATCGATACGGGGCAACGGTGGATGTGGAAAACGGGATGCTCGGGAGGGTGCTGGACGGACTGGGGAACCCCATTGACAACAAGGGGCCTCTCCGGAAAGAAAAATCGGTATCCCTGTATACTCCTCCACTGAATCCACTTGAGCGGTTGAGGATCAGTGAACCGCTGGACGTCGGCATCAGAGCGATCAACAGCCTGGTGACCCTGGGAAAAGGACAAAGGGTTGCCATCATGGCTGGCTCCGGGGTGGGAAAAAGCGTCCTCCTGGGAATGATGGCAAGATTCACAAAGGCGGACGTAAACGTAATTGCCCTGATCGGTGAGCGCGGGCGTGAGGTAAAGGAATTCATCGAGCGGGACCTGGGTGAAGAGGGTTTGAAAAGATCAGTTGTGGTGGTGGCAACATCCGATACATCGCCCCTCATTCGCATCAGGGGGGCATACCTTGCCACTGCGATCGCGGAGTTTTTCAGGGAGCAAAAAAAAGATGTCCTGCTGATGATGGATTCGGTAACCCGATTCGCCATGGCCGCACGGGAGGTGGGGCTGGCATCCGGGGAACCGCCCGCGAATAAGGCATATCCCCCCAGTACCTTTGCCCATCTCCCCAAGCTCCTGGAGCGGGCGGGGACAAGCCGGGGCAAGGGTTCCATAACCGGGATCTATACCGTGCTCGTTGAGGGGGACGACATGAATGAACCGGTCGCTGACGCGGTGCGATCCATTGTTGACGGTCACATTGTGCTGGACCGGAAATTGGCCTCACGGGGACACTATCCCGCAATCGATGTTTTATCAAGCGTGAGCAGGCTTATGTCGGAAGTGGTGGACAATGAACACCTGGGATGGGCATACCAATTTCGAGGGACCCTGGCCGACTATGCCAAGATTGAAGACCTGGTTAACCTGGGCGCTTATGAAAAAGGGCACAATAAGCGTGCTGATTATGCGGTGGACATGATTGATGATCTGAACCGGTTTCTGCAGCAGAATGTTACTACTGCATCCCCAATGGAAAAAGGGCGCAAAGAAATGGCCGATCTTCTTTCTGCGAAAGTTCGGCCTGAGGCGTAACGGTCAGCACCGGTTTGATGCGTTCATGCGGTGAGAGGAAAAAGGCGTGGGATTTCAGTTCAGGTATGAGAGTCTATTAAACCTGAGAAGACATCAAAAGGAGCAGGCGGAGATCGACCATGCCAGGGTGCTGGGAGAATTGATTCTGGAACGGGAGATTCTGGGCTCCTTGGAAAGAGAATATCAAGATGCCAGAGTTTCTCTAAAAAATGCCCTTTTCAGGGAGACGGGGGCCTGCGATATTCGAAACTACAGTGATTATCTCCAGTCCCTGGCAATCAGGGTAGAGGAGAAGCGTAAGCGCATTGAAAAGATAAAATATGAACTTGAAAAAAAGAGAAAAGAACTCCTGGAAAAGACCAAAAAATACAAGGTGATCGAAAAACTGCGCGATAAGGATTTTGAGAAGTGGCAAAAACGGGAAAACGAGCTGGAGCAGAAGCGTATAAACGAACTGGCGGTCTTGCGGCACGGAAGGGAATACGTTTAGGAAAAACTTCTTTCCTCACCGCAATGGCTATTGCAATTGCCATGCTGTTGGGGGTGAAGATTTTCTTGAGCGGATGGTACCTCACGTCGGTATCCCGGAAAATCCCTGTCCCCGGTCTGGTTCTGGCTGAAGAAAATGGGGCCACAGTAAAACAGGAAATTCCCCTGGATGAAAAGCTTCGCAGGAAGGAGAAGGAACTCCGAGAGCGGGAAGAACTGGTAAAAAAGAGAGAAAATGAACTTCAGCTCCTCCAGGACAAGATAGATGCTAAGATGTCTGAACTGAACGACCTCCAGACAAAACTGCTCAACTTTTCCAAGAAGCTGGCACAGCGGGAAAAGGCATTGAAAGATGCCCAGATGAATCACCTTGTTGCCCTGTATAGCGCCATGGAACCAGGCAAGGCAGCGGCTATTATGGATAAACTGAACCTGAAGACCGTGGTGCGCATCCTCAAGTATATGAAAGGAAAAAACGCCGGTAAGATTATGGCAATGATGCCGCCTGAGAAGGGGGCTACCATCAGCGAGGCATTGAGCAAAAGCAACTAACCCGCATTTCTCACGGGTGATCTCCTGTGGCGGCGGATAGCCCCATGTCTACTGCGTTGCGCTTGAAAAATGACTTTGATGTACTGCGAGTACGCCTTCATCCATTTTTCTTCGCACGCCTTGTATCCAAGCACCTATCCACCGCCTCGCTAAGAAGGCCCGTGAGAAAAGTGGGCTAAGGGTTTTTTATTACAACAGAGTATGCCTTGTTGCGAGGCCCTTCGAGTCCTCTTTCAGATCCCGATTTTTCCGGAAAACGGGACGCCTCAAGCCTGACATTGTCCCGATTTCTGGACAAATTCTCGTCCAGTCACTTATGTTGTTTCTTTTTGCCAACATCTACCCATTGGGAATAAAAGGCAAAAATTAGTCGCGAATTCTTCCAGACAATTCCGGCACGGTTCTTGTCTATATACTCAGATAGAGTTTCAAGTATCAACAGGTTCAGCCAAGTAGTGAAGTTGTCGAGTGGGAGATTGGTTGAAACAGGGAAAGGGACAATTAGGACCACATGAGCAATATCCATGTATCGGAAAAATTGAAAAGAAAGAAGACAAGGACGGTTTCTGCAAAACCGGTCCAGAGACGCCTGCTGATCCCTCTGGGAGCCGTGTTTTTCGTTATGATCTCCGGTTTCATTACAGTTCTGTTTTACATGCAACAGAGAAGTTTGAATCAATCAAGCCGACAGGTGCTGGAGAACGCCAGCCACAGACTATCAGGACTTCTGGTCGAACAATCTCGAGCCCTGGCCGCCCTGGAAGAAGTCTTTCTCCGTGATCCGGGCCTGCGCGATGCCTTGAAAGACCAGGACCGGCAGCGGCTGCTTGCGGATTACAAGTCGATTTTCGTGCAGCTCCGGGAAAAATACGGCATTACGCACTTCTACTTCCATCGCCTCAACCGGGTGAACCTCCTGCGTGTGCACAAGCCGGAGAAGCACGATGACCTCATCGACAGGTGCACCGCGCTCGAGGCGGAGCGAACCGGAAAGACGTCCTCGGGCATCGAACTGGGGCCGCTTGGCACGTTTACGCTACGGGTGGTCCACCCGGTCTTTGAAGGCAGGACCCTGATCGGCTACCTGGAACTGGGAAAAGAGGTGGAGGACATCCTGAACAAACTTCACATCGAAAAAGGTGTTGAATTGGCGGTTACCATTCACAAAAGCGTCCTGAAACGCGAAAAGTGGGAGAAGGGCATGGAGATGCTGGGCAGAAAAGCCGATTGGGACCGTTTCCCGGACGATGTGCTGATTTACTCCTCCCTGCCCCGTTTTTCCGTGGAGATCGGGCGTTTTTTCAGAGAAAGGGGACGCAGGTCCGGCGGCCTGCTCACCGAGACGATTTTTGACGAGAGAACGTGGCGGGCGCTGGTTTCCCCGCTTTCAGATGTTTCGGGCTCCGAGGTGGGTGATTTGATAATCTTCAACGATGTATCCGAATCCGTGTCTCATTTTAACCGGGTGCTTTCTGTGTGGTCAGCAACAGCGCTGGCTCTTTTTATTGTGCTGTTTAGTTGGCTTTACACCGGGCTGCGACGCGTCGACCAGACTATCCAGCAGCAACAAAATGAATTAGTGGCGAGGGAAAGGCGCTATCGCGACATCGCGGAAACCATTGCTGACTGGATATGGGAGGTTGACTCGCAGGGGCGATTTACCTATTGCTCCCAGCGATGTATGCAGATTCTGGGTTATTCGCCGGAGGAAATGGTGGGAAAGACGCCTTTTGACTTCATGGAGACCGCAGAAGTTGAAAAGGTGGGTAAGACGGTGGGCAATTGCGTTACTCAAAAAGCACCTTTCAAGAATCTGATCAACTGGTACGTTGCGAAGGACGGCGGTTTGGTTTGCCTGCAAAGCAGTGGGATCCCGGTCTTTGATGATGCCGGCCGCTTTCTTGGATGTCGAGGAGCTGACTCCAACGTCACAGAGCGGAAAAAGGTCGAAAGAGAAAAAGAGCGATTAATTTCCGAGCTCCAAAGTGCACTGGCCAAGGTCAAAACCTTGAGCGGACTGCTTCCCATCTGTGCTTCTTGTAAAAAGATCCGGGATGATAAAGGGTATTGGAATCAGATCGAGTCTTACATCCATAACCATTCCGGCGCCCAGTTTACTCACAGTATATGTCCTGATTGTGCGAAAAAACTCTATCCTGAACTATATGAAGATGAGGAGTGACGATCTGACTGGCCAAGGAGAATAAAACGAAGTTTTCGAGTAAGTTGCATAGGTTTATTACGAAGCCTGGTAACAATGTGGAGGATAAAACCCTGACGACCAGGAAAGAAGTCTGGATGCCCCAGTATTCGCCATTGGGACATGGAAAGCCGTGGACGAGAGGCGATCGTGATACCGTTGAGAAGTCGAATCAGAGCTGCGAACAAAGATGAAGGAGCCAGAAAACCGAAGGGGGATGATCGAATCTACAATAGGGAGATACCCGACAGGACAGAGACCCTGGGAGGTCAGAGGACATCCGGCCCCGGCCAAAGGGCCATTCGCAATCCGGCCATCCTTAGGGGGAAGAGCCAACACCAAGCCATAAGGCACGTTCAAGGCATAGTACTGGAGGGGTGCGAGTGGTGTGCAGCCATTGACTTAAAGAGCTTCTTTGATGAAATTCCTCACGACCTGATCCTGAAACTCATCCGCAGAAGAATAGCAGATGAGAGATTTGTAATGCTGGTCTCGAGAGCGTTAAAAGCAGGGGTGAAAGTAGGAGAAAAGTATGAGAAGACGACAAAAGGATGCCCACAAGGTTCACGGTTATCCCCAATGCTATCGAACATCGTGCTGAACGAGCTGGACCAGGAGTTGGAAAAGAGAGGCCATCGGTATTTCCGGTGGGCGGATGACTTTCTGATATTGGTGAAATCAGAAAGAGCCGCAAGACGGGTAATGGCAGGGATAGTTAAATACCTGGAGAAGGATTTGGGGCTACCGGTAAACAAAGAGAAAAGCAAGGTGGCGTGCATCAAAGACGTCCCCTTTTTTGGCTTCCAGGTTCTTCGGGGAAAGATTCGGATAAGCAATAAAGCAAGGACGAAGTTCAAGAAGAAAGTCCGGGAGCTGATTCGAAGGAACAATCCGCTATCCATGCACCAGATTACCAAAGACCTCAACAGGTACTTATACGAGCCGTTCTGTTGGGAGGGGGGGTGGCCCTCGGGCCACTTCCTACCAGATTTTTGGCGGCTTGTGACTAAAAATATTCGCTCGTTTTGAATTTTATGAAATCTGCCCTTTCGATAACGAGGCAGGGGAACGACTAATTTGGGTATCCTTGACATTTGCACGACAATCTTTTTGCAGGAGCAAGTGGAGGATTTGACAATGTCCAGAGAACCAACCTATGAAGAATTAGAAAAAAGGATTCTGGAATTAGAGCAAGCAGAACTTGAGCGCAAGCGGATGGAGCAAGCATTGCGGGAGAGTACCGAAAGATACCGGAGAATATTTGAAAGTCTGCAAGATGTCTATTACGAAACAGGCATGGACGGAACTATTTTAGAAATCAGCCCCTCAATTGAGAAATTATCTCAATATATGAGGAAAGAGTTAATCGGGAAATCACTCTATGATATTTATTCAGACTCAAGAGAACGGAAGGAATTTTTGAAGATAGTTTTAAACAAGGGAAAGGTTAATGATTACGAAATTTATCTAAGAGATAAAGACGGCTCTCAACGCGCCTGTTCGATAACTGTCTTGTTGATGAGAGATAGCCAGGGTACGCCCGTAAAGCTTATCGGTTCCATGCGCGATATTTCAGAAAAGAAACGGACAGAGGAGGCGTTGAGGGAGAGTGAGGAGCGGTTTCGACTGACATTCCATACCAGCCCTGACTCGATTAATCTCAATAGGCTTGAGGATGGAGTTTATATGGATATCAACGAAGGATTTACGAAGATTATGGGCTACACCCGTGACGATGTTATTGGAAAATCTTCGCTTGCTTTGAATATCTGGAAAAACCCCGAAGATCGAGAACGGTTAGTCGATGGTTTGACAAAAACGGGATATGTAGAAAACCTGGAGGCGCCATTTACTAGGAAAGATGGAAAAATCAGATATGGCCTGATGTCCTCTAGCATCACAAGAATCAGCGGTGAAAATGTCATTATATCAATAACCCGCGATATCACCGATCGCCGGCACGCAGAAGAGGCATTGAGAAAAAGCGAGGCTACGCTGGAAAGTATATTTGAGGTTTCCCCGCTTGGCATAGGCCTGTTCCGGAACCGCGAGATGCATTGGCATAACCAGACCATGGCCCGGATGTTGGGCTATTCTTCAGAAGAGATTTATGGAAAGAACGCCGGAATGATCTATCAAAACGATGAGGAATATGAGCGGGCCGAAAGGGCCATCAACACGCTAGGGCCGGGAAAAAGAGTAGCCGATATCGAGACCCAATGGGTCCGCAAGGACGGATCGGCCTTTGACTGTCATATCCGTTATACCCTGTTGGACCCAGAATCGGAAGAGAGCGATGTACTTGCCATTGCCGAGGATATCACGGAACGGAAAAAGGCGGAGGAAGAAAAGAAGAAACTGGAGAAGAAGCTCCGCCAGGCCCAGAAAATGGAAGCCATCGGGACACTGGCAGGGGGGATTGCGCACGACTTCAACAACATCCTGGGGGCTATTATAGGGTTGTCGGAACTGGCCATGATGGAAGCGGAGGAAGACTCCTCCTTGCATCGACACATCGAGCGGATACTCGCCTCAGGCATGCGTGCAAAAGACCTGGTCAAACAGATCCTTGCCTTCAGCAGGCAGCGCGAAAACGAAGACATCGTCTTCTCCATAAAACCTGTTGTCAAGGAGGCTTTGAAGCTGCTGAGGAGTTCCCTTCCCACGAGCCTTGAGATAAAATCGTTCATAGAAACAGATCCCGGACTCATCAAAGGAGACCCCACCCAGATCCACCAGGTCCTGATGAACCTCTGCACCAACGCGGAACACGCCATGCGGGAGAAGGGAGGGGTTTTGGAAGTCAAACTGGGCAGGGTGGATGTTGATGAGGCCATGGCCGCTCTGCACCATGAGCTTAACCCTGGTCCCTATGTGAGACTCGAAGTGAAGGATACGGGATATGGGATGGACCCGGAAACTATGGACCGCATCTTTGACCCCTACTTTACCACCAAGGGGGTGGGTGAAGGCACGGGCCTGGGCCTTGCGGTGGTGCAAGGGATCGTGCAGAAACACGGGGGAGCCGTCACCGTGAAGAGCAAGGTGGGAAAAGGATCGACCTTTGAAGTATATTTCCCAATCATTGAAGGAGAGAAGGGCGAGATTCAAGGGCGGGAGAAGGTTGAAAGCGTGTTACCCACGGGGAACGAACGAATCCTCTTCATAGACGACGAAGAGATGCTGGCTGAAGTGGGTAAAAGGATACTCGAACGTTTGGGCTATGACGTGACCACCAGGACCAGCAGCCTGGAGGCCCTGGAACTCTTCAAGGCAAAGCCGGGGTATTTCGACCTGGTGATCACGGACATGAGCATGCCCAACATGACGGGAGAGCAGCTATCAAAGGAAGTCATGAAGATACGGCAGGATATCCCCATCATCCTCTGCACCGGGTTCAGTCACATCATAGCAAAAGAAAAGGCCCGGGAGATAGGGATACGCGCCTTCGCCATGAAACCCCTGGTCACAAAAGACCTGGCCGAGACGGTCAGAAAGGTCCTGGATGACAACGATTTAGGATAAGAGAGGATGTTGATCTTCCTATAAAAAAATAGCCCTTGTCCGTCAAGGGTTTTATTGTGCGCCCCGTGGTCTCGGCTGTTTCATGTTCCATCCATCTGTTGATCGTTGCCGAATTGACCTTTGCATCCTATGCTAGTTCGTATGGTTTCTATAATCTCGTTGGCCATTATTGAAACAGGCCTGCAAATGAGACCATGGCAATAGGACCATAGAAGAGAATCACCTTTGCAGCATTTTGTTCACACTTTGACGTATTTGGCAGGCCTGAGAAATTACCGTATTCAAGGCCCTGCGTGACATCCCTGCAATGTAAATCAATCGTCCAGAAAACAGGATATCTTACCCATAACACTATCCCGATTCCGGGACAGACCCCTATCTTGTTATTCAATGTGTCTTTTTCTTAAAGGCATCTAACTGCTTGGAATAATAGAGATTAATCGCCATAAATATGTTTGGTGAGTCCTGGCATGATTCTTGATGAAGTGTGCAGGAAGACGAAGGTCACTAACCAACTTCTCGCTCGAAACATCAGGGTGGTGGCGATGAGATGTTTGCAGAGAAACGGAAAGATTGGGAAGAAGGCATGGAGATGCTGAGCAAAAGTAGAAATTGACGCAGAAAAAGACTCTGGAGGTGAAAGTGAAATGGCGAAGGTCCTGGTTGGAGGTGATGGTCTTTCTAGCCTGAAAATCATGGAGGAAAAGGGACACGATGTCATAATTATGGACAACGACATGACCTTGCTGCAGATATTCGAAAAATATTTCCCCGACCTGGTGGTCCTGGATGTGTTCATGAAGGAAAAAAACAACGCTGAGCTTTTGAAAGAGATGAACTTTAGGGCGCAAAGAAGAGGGGAATGGCCTATGCCCATCATTTTGCTCATAGGCGATGATTCCAAAGAAACGGAATGTGTCGCACAGGAAGTAAAAGCGGATTTCGTTCTCACAAAACCCTTTTCTGAAGAAGAACTCTTCGAGGTCACATCGCGCCTGATCACAGAAAGCAGGAGGAGAAAAAGATTACAACAGAGATATGAAGAGAGTCAGGGAAAAGAGTGACGATCTGAAACCCGGGCTACCCGATTTGGACAAATACTGCCCAGCCGCTACTCCCGGTTTGTGACCTCCGATATGTGCCTACGTAGCAGCGTTGGTATCCAGGACCCGCCTGACCGTTTCTGCCAGGTCTTTTGTGATCAGGGGCTTCATGACAAAAGCCCTGATACCTATCTCCCTGGCCTTTTCTTCCGAGATGATGTGGCTAAAACCCGTACAGAGGATTATGGGGATATTCGGGCGGATCTTCATGAGTTCCTGAGAAAGTTCTGCTCCTGTCATGTTGGGCATGGTCATGTCTGTGATCACCATGTCAAAGTGTTCCGGTTTGGCCTTGAAGAGTTCCAGGGCCTCCAGGCTGCTCGTCCTTACCGTCACTTCATACCCCAAATATTCAAGTATCCCTTTGCCCACTTCAGCCAGGGCCTCTTCATCGTCAATAAAAAGGATCCTCTCCGACCCGGTGGGCAGCTTTTCTTGCTCCTTCTTTGAAATCTTTTCCCTCTCTCCTTCAATGGCCGGGAAGAATACCCGGAAAACCGCCCCTTTCCCCGGCTTGCTCTCCACAGTCAGAGTACCCTTGTGCTTATCCACGATCCCCTGCACCACAGCCAGGCCCAGACCCGTGCCTTCACCCACCCCCTTGGTGGTAAAGTAAGGATCAAAGATTCGGCCCATGAGTTCAGGGGGTATCCCGTATCCGGTATCACGTACGCTCAGGCAGACATAAGGTCCTTTATGGAGTTTTGGGTTTCCCTTGAGTTCATTGGCTCCCGGCTCCAGTTCCAACCTCTCGAGCCGTACTTCCAAAATACCGCCTGTCTCCCGCATGGCGTGTTCTGCATTGGAACAGAGATTCATCAGGACCTGGTGAATCTGTGTGGGGTCTCCTTTGATGAGCCCGGGATCTGTTTCTATGTACGGTTTGATCTCAATGTTTGCGGGGAAAGAACTCTTCAGCAGCTTCAAGGCCTCCTTGATAACAGGTTTTATGGAGAGGACGATGTCTTCGTTTTTGCGCTGCCTGCTGAAGGCAAGGATCTGTTTGACCAGGTTCTTGGCACGATCACTTGCCTTGAGTATCTGGCTGATATGCCGGTGCAGGGAGGATCCTTCTTTCACTTCGAGCAAGGCAAGCTCGGACATGCCGATGATCGCCCCCAGAATGTTGTTGAAGTCATGCGCAATCCCTCCTGCCAGGGTCCCGATGGCCTCCATCTTCTGGGCCTGGCGGAGCTGGGACTCCAGTTGGAGATATTCTGACATGTCTCGCTTGACGGCAACATAATTGATCACCGTCCCGGATGCATTGCGCACAGGTGAAATGGTCGATTCCTCGGTGTAAAGTGTCCCGTTTTTGCACTTATTGACCATACGTCCGTGCCAGGTTTTGCCGCTGGAGATCGTTTCCCAGAGATTGCGGTAGAAGACCTCATCCTGTTTGCCGCTCTTGAGGATGCGGGGATTTTGTCCGAGGACCTCATCACGGTGATACCCCGTGATTCGCGCAAAGGCCGGATTGACATACTGGATTGTCCCTTCCGGATCCGTGATGACAATCATCTCGCCAGCCTGTTCAATGGCCACGCTCAACATCTGCTCCTGGGCCTCAGCCCTTTTGCGGTCGGTGATGTCGCGTATGTTGGCCTGCAAGACCTCTTCCCCTCCAAGGCGGATAGTCTTGAATATGATTTCCGTGGGAAAAATCGTGCCGTCCTTCCGCTGATGAACCCATTCAAATTTCAAAAAACCGCCATCCCGGAAGACGTTGTTTATGATTTTCCTCGAGGCCTCCTTGGAACTCCGGCCGTCCGGCTGAAACGGGGGAGAAAAGTCTGCAGGCCTCTTGTCCCGGAAATCGTCCTTGCTTTCCAGCCCGAATATTTCCAGGGTGCGCTGATTGCAATCAATAACTTTTCCATCCCGTGTGGTGAGGGTAATAGCATCGTGGGAGCCGTGAAAGGAGGCGCTGAATTTTTCCTCACTTTGTTTAAGCGCCTCTCGTGCCCGTTCCCTCTCCTTGTCGATATCCAAACTGTACAGGGCAAAGGCGAGATCTCCGGCAACTTCACGGAAGAGCTCCTCTTCCTCCTCTTCTCCAATGAATTCCGGGGGGGTTGATACGGTCAACAGCCCGTAGATTTTGCCATCATGTTCAAGCCGGATGGTCATCGCCGCCCCCCCGGCGTATCGTTCAGCAAAGGGGCAGCCGGTGCAGTCAGACGAAGGATGTTCGATCCTCACAGGTTCTGCCTGTTCCATGGCCTTTCTCCCGCAAGGCGTAAGGTCTCCCTGCTCGGGCATGTTTTTCAGGAACAGGGGATCTTCCCCCAGGCCGTTTTCACTGATCATCTGACAGTCCCCAGAATCGTCAAAAAGGGTGATCCAGGCGTTATAATAGCCGCGCGTTTCAGTGAGAATGATACAGGCATCGTTAAGGAGACGGTCCCGGTCTTTTTCCCTTGTGATGAGCTGGTTGACGTTCCGAATCGCACGCAGGACCAGATTCAAACGATCCAGTTTTTTTTCATACTGTCTGCGTGACTTGATATGGAGAATGAGGGGCCTCAACAGAAAAAAATGAAATGCCGGTAACAGGAGGAAAATGAGGAAGAGGGGATCCAGCAGCCATTGCAGCCGCGCGGAACCAATCGGCAGAAAAGAGAGCCCGGCCATTATCAGGGCCTCACAGGCGAAAACCAAAAGTGCAAGTATGATTGCGTAGTAATAGGGAGAATGGATCGGGTGGTTGTTCCTGGATGGGTCTGGTTTTTCAGTCGGGGTCGTTTTGTGGTCGACTGTTTCGTTATCTCTTGATTTCCCCATGAGCGCTTCTCCTTGAAAACGGTAAGAATTCCTGTTAACCCACACTTCTGGGGGAGTTGCTTGTCTCTCCGGGTGTCGGAAATAAATATACATGTGAGAACACCATTCCGCAACCAAGAAATGGTTTCCGATTTTAATAGAGTTCTTGATAGAGTTTCCTTGCAGAATCGGGCCAATAATACAGCCCGCCTCCGAAGGCCTGACCTCAGGGGAAAAATACAACGGATAATGAACATTCACGAACGTCAATAATTTGACCCCGACAATAATCCTGACATTTCATCTCGATCTTGCCTTTCATGCTCACTCCCGATGTTTAGCTAATTAGCTATAATAACGACTAAATAGTTCGCAACGCATTTTGGCATAATTTCTGCATTACCCTAATAACACAAATTTTTTCCGGCATAGAGAGCGTCTCGGTGAACTGCGGGAGATAATCATTGATCGCCCGATCGGGCGCTTCTCCTATACTCTCCATGGAGAGGAATAGTGCGATGGGAATTGGAATGATCGCAGCGATAAAGGAGAACACGTGATGGCGGATACCCTGATCATAGACGATGATGAAGGGATGAGATATACTCTTTCCGTTTTGGTAACGCAACTGGGGCACAATGTTTCCTGTGCATGTTCTCTGCAGGAAGGCATTCAGACTGCATCATCAAAAGACTTTGACGTGGTATTCCTGGATGTGAATCTGCCTGATGGAAACGGGCTGTCGGCATTACCCAGACTTAAGTCCTTTCCCTCTCAACCTGAGATCATTATCATCACCGGATATGGGAATCCTGACGGTGCAGCACTGGCCATGCAGACCGGCGCCTGGGACTATATTGAAAAGGGGGCCCGTTTAAAGGAGATAAGCCTGCCGTTTACCAGGGCGCTTGAGTATCGCGAGGAAAAGAGAAAATACATCAGACCGCCGGTCTTGAACAGAGAAGGAATTATCGGGAGCAGTGCAAGGTTGCAGGAGTCCCTTGACCTCCTTACGCAGGCCTCCGGAAGTGATGCCGCTGTTCTCATTACCGGGGAGACCGGCACCGGGAAGGAGTTGTTTGCGCGGGCCATCCACAGGAACAGCAGGCGAAGCGGCAAGGACCTCGTCGTGGTGGACTGTGCAGCATTGCCGGAGAACCTGGTTGAAAGCGTCCTGTTTGGCCATGAAAAAGGCTCGTTTACCGGAGCTGACAGGAGTGAAGAAGGGCTGATCAAGCAGGCTGACGGGGGCACACTTTTCCTGGATGAAGTGGGGGAGCTTCCTTTGAAAATCCAGAAGGCTTTTCTCCGGGTTCTTCAAGAGCATTCTTTTCGCCCCATTGGTGCCAGGAAGGAAATCCACAGCAATTTCCGGGTGGTCTCGGCGACGAACCAGGACCTCGATTTCATGGTCTCTCGAGGCCGGTTCAGACAAGACCTCCTGTTTCGCTTGCAATCGATGATTATCCGGCTTCCTGCCTTGCGGGAGCGGCCGCAAGATATAGGGGAGCTGGCAAGATATTATGCTGATAAGCTTTGTGTCCGCTACGGGTTGAAAACCAAAGATTTTTCTCCCGAATTTCTTGAGGCACTTAATAAATATCCATGGCCCGGAAATGTCAGAGAATTGATTAATGCACTGGAACGGTCCATTTCCATGGCCCATGAGTTGTCCACGCTTTTTCCCATCCACCTGCCTCCCCATATCCGCGCAGATCTTGCGCGCATTTCGATCCAAAGGAGAGATACAGGTCAATCAACGGAAGCCGGGGGATTTGAGAAAAGGCGTGTCCCTTTACCGAATCTCCAGACACTTTTGGAAACCACCGAACGCCAATATATTCAGGATCTGGTATCTTTTGCAGGATGGGACATCAAAAAGGCCTGCTCGGTTTCCGGTCTGTCACGCTCGCGTTTCTATGAGCGCCTGAAAAAACACCAGATACAGCGGCCTGCCTGATTTTTTCGAACATTGTCAATAAATCAAAAAGGTGGAAAATTTCCTTTCCGGAAAAAGCCTGTTGTCCCGGAAACGGGATAAGGGTTCCTCTGTTGTCCCGTTTCCGGGATAGATCTTCCCCCGCAGCTTGCATTTCATGTTTAACGTAAGCCAAGTTAACTATGTGAAAATAATATATAAAACATCAACATTGATGTTTCGGGAAAACCTGGCACAGATCTTGATTATAGAAGAAAGCATCAGCCCGAAGAATTTCAGTTTTTCTTCGCGCGCCTTGTATCCATGAGCCTTTCCGCCGCCTCGCTACGAAGGTCCATGAGAAAAGCGGGCTAAGTGACTTCTCCCATGCAATGGCGCATGTGATGGAGGTTGAATAGTGGTCATAATTCTTTTTTATAGCGGGAGCAATGGGGATGGAAAGCGCCTGCTGCGAGAGATCGAGTCAAAAATCCATGGCCATCGGATTGAGATCGTACAAACGGTGGAGGCCCTTTCAAATCTGTTCCGCTCCCCCATGATAGGCCGAGCCATAATGGTCATGATGGCGGAGAGCACGGAACAGCTTGAGGAGCTCATTTCCATGGGTGACTTGATGAGTGATCTCCCCATTTTTTTGGTTCTTCCGGACAGGAATCCGGCCACGGTCTCAATCGGCCGCAGGCTGTATCCACGTTTTGTGGCATATGTGGACAGTGATTTCTCGGATTTCGTTTCTGTCCTGAGTAAATTGATTCATCATGGTCTGTTTGGAAATGATCAACGGGAGGCGGCGCTTTATACCGATTTTCAAAATTATAGGACAACAGGATGGACCCAGATCCCAAGTACGCAATCGGATGGAAGAAAATGAAATACGGATCATCATACAAGCAGAGGAGGGATGTATGGAAGTAGAGCTGGTGAACCCATTTATTGAAGCGACGTTGCATGTTCTTAGGACCATGTCCTCGACGGAGGCTACGGCGGGGAAGCCGTATGTAAAGAAGGATCAGCATGCGAGAGGGGATGTGACGGGAGTGATCGGGCTCACGGGTGAGGCGAGCGGCACGATTTCGGTGAGTTTTACGGAAGACAGTATCATTGCCATA
>Ga0164318_10003212_pt1 | contig 15429 bp, 14 predicted proteins | sample GuaBasSedimGuay9_FD_113734 | JGI IMG/M metagenome (GOLD analysis project Ga0164318, IMG submission 113734) | Subseafloor sediment microbial communities from Guaymas Basin, Gulf of California, Mexico - Guay9, Core 4571-4, 0-3 cm | ecosystem: Environmental > Aquatic > Marine > Hydrothermal vents...
CAACACGGGCGTTACGGTTCTGCTTGGCGCAGGTTTCTTCCTTTTTGTTTTTCTTGCCTTTTTCCGTCGAATCCCAAGGCTTGCTGGCCTTCTTCTTATTGCCGCCTATGCCTTCTTCCTCTCTAGGGGCATCATTCATTAACCCGGGTTTCTTCGTCAGCCTCGCAATGAAGGGGCGTATGAATTTTTGTCGAACAGTCGAAAGTGACCTTGTAGTTCCGAAGTCAAAGTAGTATGGTGAGGAAAAAATGCGAGGTGCTCCCATGTTTGATTATTTGTTGATGGAAGAGGAAATCAGGCTCCGGGACGAAGCCCGGGAATTCGTCAAATGGGTCCCACGCCAGATGGTTCTGGATATGGATCGGGACAAGATCAAGTTTCCCAAGGAATTCCTCCAGGAGGCGGCGCGCCGGAACCTGCTCGGGTGCCGCCACCCCAGAAAATGGGGAGGGCGTGGTATGAACTGGGTGGCCGACTGCATGCTTATGGAGGAGATCGGGACCATCGGGTACGAATTCGCCTGTGTCTTCGGGGTCGGGGCCGACCTTGTATGCGATGCTATCGTACAGCACGGGACCGATGAGCAGAAGGAGAAATATGTAGTGCCCTTGCTCAAGGGCGAGATATTCGCTGCCGAATGTCTCACCGAGCCCCGAGGGGGATCAGATTTTTTCGGTGCCACCACAAAGGCAGAAGACAAGGGAGACTATCTGCTCCTAAACGGCCAGAAACGGTTTATCGTTGGCGCGGAAGGGGCGGACTATTTTCTCGTCTACGCTCGGACCAATTTTGATCCAAAGGCTGACCCCCGAAAGGCCCTGAGCTGTTTGATTGTTGACCGGGGCCCCGGCGTCGAGGTTGGCTATCTTTACGGGCTCCTGGGGTGCCGGGGCGGCGGGACAGGAAGGCTTGTCTTCAAGGATGTAAAGGTGCCGAAAGAAAATGTGGTAGGGGAACTCCATGGGGCATATCCTGTGTTCAACACCATGATGATCCCCGAGCGCCTCGGCACCGCGGCCATGACCATCGGGGCGGCCAGGCCGGCTCTGGACATCGCCACCGGCTATACCTCCAGAAGAAAGGCATTCGGGCAGACCATTGACCGTTTCCAGGGTGTAAACTTCCAGATCGCGGAAGCCGCAATGAAACTCGACGCCTGCCGTGCCATGGCGTACACCACGGCCCGGGCGGTTGACGAAGGCGTCCCCATGCGGCGGGTCCGCCGCCTGGTTTCGGAGGCCAAGAAATTCATTACGGAAAACTGCCAGGAGGTGGTCCATAAATCCATGCAGGTTATGGGAGGTCTGGGCTACACCAGCGTGCTGCCCATTGAACGTATCTACCGGGATATTCGCCTGGCCTCCATCTGGACGGGCACGAGCGAGGTTATGGCCATGATCGTGGCCCACGAATGGTACCGGGAATATCATGCGAGAAAAAAGGAGGGCCTGGAAAGGAATTTTGAAGCGGACGCAATGGACGCGGACGCGGTGGATGAAAAAATCTATGAGTAATTGTGGTTCGCGGCCGGCTAGGGGCACCTGCCGGTGATCATGGACAAGCAGAAACTGCTCACGTGGCCGCCTGTGGTCATCTTCCTGGCCCTTTGCTGCGCCCTGCTGTGGGGGAGCGCCTTCCCCATGGTGAAAATCGGTTTCAAAATGCTCCAGGTAGAGCAGAGCACCGGCGGCAAGCTCTATTTCGCCGCGTATCGCTTCCTGCTGGCAGGCCTGATGATTTTCGGTGCTCTCTTCGCCAGCGGGACTTCCATCCTTCTGCCATCAAAGAGGGACTATGCCCTGCTCCTGCTCCTTGGCCTCCTCCAGACCACCCTTCAATACATTTTTTTCTATATCGGTCTTTCCAATACCACGGGGATGAAGGCCTCCATCATCAATGGCGCAGGGTCCTTTTTCCTCGCCCTTTCATCCCATTTGTGGATCAAGGACGATGTGCTCACCACCAGAAAGAACCTGGGGCTGATCCTCGGGTTCCTCGGGATCGTCCTGGTAAACCTGAAGCAGCGTCAATTTGACTTTGAATTTCACCTTACAGGTGAAGGCTTTATATTCTTCACGGCGCTGGCTTCCACGTGCGGGATGCTGCTGGTGAAAAAAAACTCCCTGCGAATCCATCCCCCACTCCTTTCAGCCTACCAGCTTACCTTTGGGGCTCTTGTTCTGCTGGGCATAGCGCGGGTTCTGGAACCACCGGGGGCACTCCATTTCACTTCCGCCGCCTTTCTCCTGCTCCTATACCTGGGTTTCGTGTCGGCTGCCGCCTTTTCTCTCTGGTATGTCCTGGTAAAATACAACCAACTCACCAGTATTGCCGTATACCGTTTTCTCATCCCGGTGAGCGGTACCTTCCTGTCAGCGGCTGTTCTCGCAGAGGAACATCTCACCTGGATTGCCCTTCTGTCCCTCGCACTCGTATCCCTGGGGATGATCCTTACATCCTGGAGATAGCATAGTGTAATTGATTACCTTTAATTGGCAGAATATTACCACACCTTTTTATCAATTGGAGCGAGTGCCGCATTGTTTTGGTCCGTAGCGCGAGCATAACTAGCTGATAATATGGTAAATTATTTTAGGGCCCCCCGGTTTTTCCTTTCGGCATAACCCTTGCTGAAGAATAGAGATGTCTCAAAAAAACGAGTCTTTTCCAGTAAGGAGGTTTTAGAAAACCAAATGACCCAGATCGTGAACATTGCAAGGATCACCCCCCCTGATAAATCCCAGCAGGTACCCCCTGCAACCCATCTTGAGTACCTGATTGAAAAACGCGTAATCACCCGGGATGAATTGAGGCGTGCCAAGGCCGAAGCTCACCAGGGGAAGCGGTCAGTGGAATCAGTCCTGTTGAAGAAAATGAACATAAGCAAAAACAAGATGGGAAGGGCCATTGCCGAATACTATCATGAAGAATATCTCCCGTTTGACCCGCACTATCCAGCACCGGGGGACCTCCTTTCCAGGCTGAACCCGACCTATCTCAAGAAAAACTGCTGGGTGCCGCTTTGCAAGGAAAACGGAGTTCTCAGGGTTCTTATCGATGATCCCCGGGCATTCTCCAGGATACAGGATATCAAATCTCTGATACCCGCAAAACAGTATACATTTGCCTTTGGATTCGCAGAAGATATCTACGATTTTATTGATTCCTTTTACGGCCTGTTTAATGAAGAGCAGAATATCTCCATCACCGACCTTCTGGGAAAACTCGAAACACCGGATCCGGATGAATCAGAACACAACCCTCTCTCGGTTTACCCGGAAAACAATATCATCATATCCTTGGTGAACAAGATCATCGTGGACGCCTATGGAATGGGGTGCTCCGATATTCACGTGGAACCTTACCCGGGCAGGTCTGGCGTGGAGATAAGGGTGCGCGTTGACGGGCATTGCCATGAGTACATAACGATTCCCTACAACTACAAAAGGGCCTTTATCTCACGTATCAAGATCATGGCCGACCTGGATATTTCGGAGAGAAGGAAACCGCAGGACGGCAAGATCAAATTCAGGAAATTTTATCCGCTTGACATTGAATTGCGCGTAGCCACCATGCCCACGGCCGGTGGAGAAGAAGATATTGTCATGCGAATCCTCACGGCCGGGGAGCCTATACCCCTGACTACCATGGGAATGACGCAAAGGGATTACGATCTCCTGCTGCACATGAGCAGGAAACCCTACGGTATGCTCCTCGTGGTGGGGCCGACGGGAAGTGGTAAGACGACCACCCTCCATTCCGTTTTGAGTACCATTAACACGCCCGGCACCAAAATCTGGACGGCGGAAGATCCGGTGGAGATTACTCAGCGGGGTTTGCGCCAGGTCCAGGTGCAACCGAAGATCGGGTTTGATTTTGCGGTCGCCATGCGGTCTCTGCTGAGAGCCGATCCGGACGTGATCATGGTGGGAGAAATGCGCGATCAGGAAACAGCATCAATAGCCTGTGAGGCATCCCTCACCGGTCACCTGGTCATGAGTACCCTCCACACTAACAGTGCACCTGAAACCATTACCCGGCTCATTGACATGGACATGGATGCGTTCAATCTTGCTGACGCCATCCTGGGAATCCTTGCCCAGCGGCTCGTCAGGACCCTCTGTGTGCATTGCAAAGAAGCGTACCACCCCTCGCGTGATGAATATAATGCAATGGTACGGAGGTACGGAAACGGCTTTGACAAACTCCGGATATCCTACCGGAGGGACCTGCTTCTCTATCGGGCTGCCGGCTGTCCGGAATGCCACAATACGGGGTACAAGGGGCGAACAGCCATTATTGAATTCCTGGAGGCCACTCCGGACATCAAGGCCCTCATTTTGAACAATCCTCACGTGGAAAAAATCAGGCAGCAGGCAATCAAGGACGGCATGACCACCCTGATGCAGGACGGAATTCGAAAGGTCTTCCTGGGTCTCACGGATCTGAACCAGGTCAGGAGGGTGTGTATTTGAGTGTAGCGCCGCGCGCATATTCCATGAAATACCGGTAGAAGGCCACCACCACCAGGGAATGGGTAATCACCCCGTCGTGGATCAGCCGGGGTATCTCTGCTAGGGGTTTAACCAGGATTTCGATGTCTTCTCCTCCATCCTGGTCCTGCTCTCCTACCTGCATGGCGTTTTTTGCGAAAAACGTGTAGCACTTGTTATTCTGTATGGCTGGGTTGGGGTACACAAACCCCAGGGGGATCATCTCTTCAGCTCCATACCCCGTTTCTTCAGAAAGCTCACGCCATGCCGCCTGCTCGGGTGTATCGCCTTCATCCACCAGGCCTCCGGGTATCTCCAGGGTCACGTCCCGAATACCATGGCGGTACTGCCTGACCAGGACCACCTGGTTGTCTTCCGTCAGCGGAATCACGTTGACCCATGGATTGGATTCCAGCACGAAAAAATCATACTCATGCCCTGTCCTGGGGGAAACGGACCGGTCTTTTCGCAGGCCGAACACCCGGTATGACCTGTCGGTATTGGTAGAGATAATTTTCCAGGGCTTTGGTGCCATATCATTTTTCCTCCTTCGTTCCTGCTCCTGCTTTCATGAACGCATCAGTATGAAGGTATGATAGGACCTTATGAACCGAAAGATCCAACCCTTCCTGTTCACACTGAGGTCAAGCCTATGTTCCGTTCTGTACGCCAAGAAGGCTTGCCCGTCAACAGGAAACCGGAACAGTATCGGAATTTCCTATGTGTTCTACTTGATTCATCGCTTTTTCCAGTTTGACATGAGTCCATTTTATATTATTTTGTTGTAAATTCAACGAGGAAGACCAGACCGCCGCACGACAGGAGAGAAATAAGAATGGAAAAGACACTTGATGCAAGGGGAAAAGCGTGTCCTCAACCGGTCCTGATGACAAAGGATGCCATTGAATCCATGGAGGAAGGCATCGTTACCGTCCTGATTGACAGCGAGGTCTCAAAGGACAATGTGGTACGGTTTGCCACGAGCCAGGGGTGCACGACAGAGGTTGAGACAAAGGACAATATCTTTACAGTGAAGGTAACCAAGGGCAAAACGCCGGAAAAAGAAAAGGGCGATGAAAAGCCCCTTGAGACCGGGAAAGCCTCCAACATCGTCGTTTATGTGCACACCAATACCATGGGAAGAGGAGACGATGATCTCGGGTCCATCCTGATGAAGGGCTTCATCAAAACCCTCAAGGATGTGGATCCCAAACCTGCCAGGATCATTTTTGTAAACAAGGGGGTCTTTTTAACCACGTCTGGGTCTGAGCTGATCAATGATATCAAGACGCTCGAAGAAATGGGCATTGAGGTCCTGTCGTGCGGGACGTGCCTTGATTTTTTTCACCTGAAGGAGTCACTTGAGGTGGGGCTTGCCTCAAACATGTATGATATCACCTCGGCCCTCATGCAGGCGGATAAAGTGGTGATGCCGTGACACGCTCCCCCGGCAAGATCATTTACCTCGACCATGCCGCCACCTCGTTCCCCAAGACGGAGAAGGTAAAAGAAGCGGTCCTGGAGCACTTTATAAAGTATAGTGCCAGTCCTGGTCGATCAGGTCATTCCCTGTCCCTGGCGGCAAGCCGTGCCTTGTTTGAGGCGAGGGAAGCCATCGCGGCTTTTTTCCACGTGGACGATTCCCGCAAGGTGATCTTCACCCGGAATGTCACCGAATCTTTGAACCTGGCCATTCATGGCATGGTACGGGAAGGAGACCGCGTGATCACCACCTCAATGGAACATAACTCGGTCATGCGTCCCCTGCGGTACCTGGAGGAAAGGGGACTCATTCAATTGACCGTGGTTCCTTCTTCCCCGGAAGGCTTTGCGGATATTCCCGGACTCGCCAGGGCCGTGCAAGCGCAAAATCCGAGGCTCCTGGTGGTGAACCATGCCTCCAATGTAACCGGTACCCTGGTTGACCTTGAGCGAATTGCCGGGATAAAGGGTTCCGCCTGCCTCCTGGTTGACGGGGCGCAGACCGCTGGATCAATTCCCATTCACCTGGATTCCCTGGACGTGGATCTGTTCGCCTTTACGGGGCACAAGGCACTCCAGGGTCCGCAGGGAACCGGCGGATTGATCCTGAAGACCGGCGAAGAGCCCCTGCTTCCCCTGATGCAGGGGGGAACAGGCAGCCATTCCGAATTTGAGCAGCAGCCCGACTTTCTCCCGGACAGGTTTGAAAGCGGCACGCCCAACGGCTGCGGGTTTGCCGGGCTGGCTGCAGGGATCGGTGTGGTGGAAGAGCGGGGTGTGCCCGCTATCCGGGAACATGAAAAGACTCTGACGAAAAGGCTCCTGGAAGCGTTGCTCACCATGGACCGTGTTCACATCCTGGGCCCCAGGGATCCGGACAAGCAGACCGCAGTTGTTTCCCTCCAGGTGGACAGGATGAGCCCGTCGGAGGTGGGGTTTCAGCTGGATCGAGAATTCGACATCTGCGTCCGCACCGGACTTCACTGTGCCCCGGCAGCCCACAGGACCATTGGTTCCTTTCCCCAGGGGACTGTCAGGCTTTCCCTTGGGATGACCAACAGCATGGATGACGTGGATGCGGCAATAGAGGCACTGCAATGGATCATCTCCCGCTAGAAAAGCAAGAAAGGACCCTTGTTTTTGTGCTCTACTCCATCCACAATGTCATGAAGGCTGAAAAAGTGTTAAGATCACAAGAGGTCCTGTTCGATACCATTCCCGTTCCCAAGGAGATAAGTGCTGACTGCGGCATGGCCATCCTCGTGGCATGTGATAACAGAAAAAGGGTGCGTAAAATGCTTGAGAACAGCGGCATAGACATCAAGGGAATTTATCTGAGAACATGCGGACGATACGAGAAAGAAAATGACTGATGACAAGAAACATCTCAGGCTGACACAGACCGTAACCGGTTCGGGTTGAGCCTCCAAACTGCCTCCAGGGGACCTGGAGAAGGCACTCTGCGGACTTTCCTTTCCCGCCGATGAACATGTCCTTATTGGGCTGGATTCACCGGATGATGCCGGGGTATATCAGATCACCGATGACATAGCCCTGATCCAGACGGTGGATTTTTTTACACCCATCGTGGATGACCCGTACTGGTTCGGCAGATCGCCGTGGCCAATGCCCTGAGCGATGTTTATGCCATGGGGGGAACTCCCATCACCGCCATGAATCTCGTGGCATTTCCCCTCAAGGACATGGAACTGTCTGTCCTGAGGGAAATCCTCCAGGGGGGGATGGATAAACTGGCCGAGGCGGGTGTCTCCCTGGTGGGCGGACACAGCGTGGAGGATAAGGAACTGAAGTATGGCCTCTCCGTCACAGGCATCATCCACCCGGATAAGATCCTTTCCAAGAAAGGATTCCATCCGGGAGACAAACTTATCCTGACCAAACCCCTGGGGACGGGTATTATCAACACCGCCATCAAGGGAGGACTGGCGTCAGAGGGGATCATCGAAAAAGCGACCAGGATGATGGCCCATTTGAACCGAACTCCCGCGCAGGTGATGGAGGCGTTCGAGGTCCATGCCTGTACCGACGTGACCGGATTCGGACTCCTGGGGCACCTGTGTGAAATGGTCGTGGAAAGCGGGTATGGAGCTGTCATTGCTGCCGGGGACATCCCTGTTTACCCGGAAGCAAGGGAATATGGAGAAATGGGCTTGGTTCCCGCCGGAACCTACAATAACAAAAAATTCCGTGAAGAGTTTGTCACGTTTGACGATGCCATTGATCCGGTGACGCGGGACATCCTCTTTGACGCCCAGACATCCGGGGGTTTCCTGATCATGGTGGCGCCGGCGGACGCGGTCCCGCTGGTGGAGAAACTGCGCGCACAGGGGGTGGAGGACGCCACTGTCATCGGCGAGGTCATCGAATCCCCCAAAGAAAAGATCCTCGTCCATGCGTGAAACTCCCCCTCCAGAGCAGGAGGCCTCATGAAGCTCCATGAAGGAGGAACCTTTCCGGGCTAAGACTATGCCGATGGCAAGACATGAAGATGACATTCATATCACCCCGGAAATGACCCTGCTGGACATCATTTCCCGACACCGGGAAACCGAGGCTGTTTTCAGGAAATACGACGAGCAGGCAGGCGTCTGCCTCTGCTGCCAGGCCCTGTTTGATCCGCTGAAAACCGTTGCGGAAAAATACGGGCTGGATCTGAAGCAAATTCTCACTGACCTTGCATCTGCCTCTTCTTCAAAGGAAAGCGGCAATCACTCCCGCAAGGAGCACGATGCTCACATAGCTGTTGATGGTAAAAAAGGCCAGGTCAATCCGTTCAAGCCTTCCCCCTGACACAACCCGATGCTCCCATACAAGGAGCACTCCCACGGCCCCGGTACCGGCGAAATACGGCCAGGAAAAGCCGCCCATCCAGCCGGCAGCCGCAAAAATGAGAAATGAAAGAATGTGAAACAGTGCGGACACCGCAAGGGCCGACCCCTGTCCCATCACCGCCGGGATGGAATGGAGGCCCATTTCCCGGTCAAAGGAAACGTCCTGGCAGGCGTAGATAATATCAAACCCCGCCACCCAGAAAAGAACCCCCAGAGAAAGCACCACCACGGGCCATGTGATGGTCCCGGTCACGGCCAGGAAACCGCCCGCCGGGGAAAGGGAAAGGGCAAGCCCCAGGAAAATATGGCACGCCCAGGTAAACCGCTTGGTGTAGGAATATCCCAGGATCACCGCGAGGGCCAGGGGTGAAAGATAAAAACACCATCTCCCGAGGGCCAGTGCGGAGAGAAAGAAAAACACCACAGAACACCACCAAAAGCACCACACAGCGGTTTTCCCGAGTTGCCCTGACGGGATTTCCCTGGTCATGGTTCTAGGATTTTTCACGTCGAACGGGAGGTCAACCAGCCGGTTAAAGCTCATGGCCGCGCTTCGGGCACCCACCATGGCAAGCAGGATAAAGAGGCTTTTTCCCCATCCCGGCCATCCTCCTGCTCCCATCACGGCCCCGGCATACGCCAGGGGCAGGGCGAACAAGGTGTGCTCAAATTTTATCATCCTGAGTATGCGCTTCAGTGTTTCCATCAGTAAACCGGTAAGTTGCTTACCCGCTTTTGTCGCGGACTTTCGCAGCGAGGCTATCCACCGCCACAGTAGATTGCCCCTGAGAAATGCGGGCTAATCATCAGCCGTGACGGGGTAATGGAATATTTTGCCTTCATGGTTCCGCAAGACCAGGGACCCCTTTTTCCTGTCAACCAGGTATTCGGGGAGCAGGGGGACTTTTCCCCCTCCTCCCGGCAGACAATGGCAAAATGGGGAACACAGAGCCCGGACATGTACTCCCTGAGGGCTGCTACAATTTTCAGCCCTTTTTCGAGCGGGGTCCAGAAATGGGCAGTCCCCTTCGCCAGGTCTCCCTGGAAGAGGTAATAGGGCCGCACCCGGATAGTCAGGAGCTTTTTCATCAGACTTCCCATGACCGTGGGATCATCGTTTACGCAGATGCTTGATGAAAGCCGAATGGTTGAATCCGAGGAAATTGAAGCAAGTGTCATCCTTGACCACCATGAAAACGACAAAGTGGTAGGCGTTGAATTCCTGGCCATTTCATCCAGAGTTTCTGAAAGCGAATTGTCTCCTATCCAGCTCAAAGCGGGCTAGCGCAGCTCGGGGAGCGCATTTTCCAGGACCCGCCTGGCCCCGGGACCACAGGTGAAGATCGGATCAAGAACGGAAAGGTTTCCGATAAACTGCCCCCAGAGCTGCGGGTAGACGATAGGGCGTGCTCTGAAAAACTTGAGCTCAATACCCTGCCCGTCAAAGAGTTCCCCGGGCAGGTACTTTGCCGCCGATGCCTGGGCCAGAAAACAATCGGCCCCCAGCTCCCCGCATATGGTTCTGGACAGGTCCGGTTCTCTTGATGTGATCCCCAGTTCCGAGAGCAGGACAACTTTGGTCTGTATTTCAAGAAAATCCATGATGTGGGTGAAAACCGCGAGGTTCATATCCACAAGCAGCTCAGGGATGTCGGAGAAAAGCCCCTCGAAAAAAGGCTCATGCTCCTCAAAAAACGGAGCATTTGCGTAGGCTGATTTCAGGCTTGCGAGATGCTTCACGGCCCAGGTTCCTTCTCTGTAAATCCGCACCTCATTGATCTTCTGCAGACCAAGCCCCTTTTTCCACACGGGGACCGTCATCCAGTAGGTGCCCTGGTCGTTCTTGAAACGGTTTCGATTGAGCCAGGTGGTCCCCCTGGGGAACTGCACCGAGTCCAGGAGCACCAGAACATCGGAAAGCATGACCTTCTGGAAAAATCCCGCAAAAGGTGCAAAATATGGCCGGTATGTTGAAACAACCAATGGTTCGCGTTCCCTTATTAATGCTGATTATTCGCTCGCGGTGCGCCCTTCTTCCCCTAGCCCCTTGGTTTCACCCTTCTCAAAAAACATTACATGTTGGGCCTTTTTTTGCTTGACATACAACATATAGTGCCTAAAATAGAATCCTCTCAAATTCAGCTTGCCGATCGTGCACCCGCGCCAGCTGGTCTCAAAAGGTTTTTAAACTCGTGCACTTCGCCCGAGGATGTTGTATAACTAAGTAGCACTTTCTGGAGAAATTTCAACGTAGATTAATTCACCATGGCAAAAAAACGGAGGAGTTTTATGGGCCAAGACAGCAAGATCCTTATTACCGAAGAAGGCACCTTTGATCTCAACAACTACCGGTGGGATGACCACCGTTTTTCCGATCTCCTGAGAGAGGAAAACGAACTCGATACGGATCAGGCCTTGGATATCAGCCGTTTTCTCCGGGAAGAGATTGCCAAGATGGAACTCCAGACCATCACTATACCCGTCCTGGAAAAAATAATCGAGGCAAAATTACTGGAATACGGCCTCACAAAGACCACCTCCATTCACCTGGATAAGTCCTTCTTCGTCAAGAATGAGCTGATCCTTTCGCCCAATGCCAGAAGAGTGCTCAAGCGGCGGTACCTCAAGAAGGACTCAGAAGGCCGGGTTATTGAAACACCGGAGCAGATGTTCCGGAGAGTGGCCCATCATATTGCCAGGGCGGAAAAAAATTACGGTGACGCTGCCAAGGCCCGGGAAATGGAAGACCTCTTTTACCGGATGATGACGGAATTCAAGTTCCTGCCAAACTCCCCCACCCTGATGAACGCGGGACGCCAGCTTGGACAGCTTGCCGCCTGCTTCGTCCTGCCAGTGGAAGACAGCATGGATGGAATATTCGATGCCCTCAAGAACGCTGCCCTGATCCATAAATCAGGGGGAGGAACCGGGTTTGCCTTTTCGCGGCTCAGGGCCAAGGACAGCCGGGTGGGGACAACCGGGGGTGTCGCCTCCGGACCCGTCTCGTTCATGAAGATTTTCAATACCGCCACCGAGCAGGTCAAGCAGGGAGGAACCAGGAGAGGGGCAAACATGGCTATTCTCAAGGTGAACCACCCTGACATCATGGAATTCATTTACAGCAAAAAACGCAACAAGGAACTCAACAATTTCAATATCTCGGTAGGCGTGACCGATGAGTTCATGCAAGCCGTAGAAAAAGATGAAACCTATCCCCTGATGGACCCGCGGGAAAATAAGAAGGTGGGTGAACTCAATGCCAGGGAGGTTTATGAGGCCCTGGTGCACCAGGCATGGGAAAACGGCGATCCCGGCATCATATTCCTGGACAGGATAAACCAGGACAACCCCACACCGGAGCTAGGTGAAATCGAAAGCACCAACCCGTGCGGAGAACAGCCCCTCCTTCCCATGGAGGCATGCAACCTCGGTTCCATCAACCTGGCCAAGTTCGTCATTGAAAGTGATGAGGAGCCGGCCATTGACTACGACGCCCTCCGGGAGGCCGTCTGGCTTTCGGTCCGGTTCCTGGACAATACCATTGACATGTCCAAGTACCCCCTCCCGGAAATAGATCGCATGGTAAAGGGCAACAGGAAAATCGGGCTCGGTGTTATGGGCTTTGCCGACATGCTTTACCAGTTGCGGGTGCCTTACAACTCCGAACAGGCCCTGGCGCTGGCCGAGGAAGTCATGGGCTTCATCCAGAAGGAATCGCACGAGGCCTCTAAATACCTTGCCGGCGAGCGTGGCACTTTTGAAAACTTCGACAAGAGTATCTACAAGGACCGTGAAGGATGCACGTACCGCAATGCCACCACCACCACCATTGCCCCCACCGGAACCCTCAGTATCATTGCCGGGTGCTCCAGCGGCATCGAGCCCCTGTTTGCCCTCAGCTTTGTCCGGCACGTGATGGACAATGACGAACTCATGGAAGTCAATCCCTACTTCGAGGCTGTTGCCCAGGAACGGGGTTTTTACAGCCCTGAATTGATGGACACCATTGCCCGGAAGGGATCCATCCATGACCTTGAAGAGATCCCTGATGACGTGAAGGAGATTTTTGTCACGGCCCATGATGTGACGCCTGAATGGCATATCCGTATGCAGGCGGCCTTTCAGAAATACACGGACAACGCGGTTTCCAAGACCGTGAACCTGCCCAAAGACGCCACCATTGAGGACGTGCAAAAGGTCTATGACCTGGCCTACCGGCTCCAGTGCAAGGGGGTGACCATCTACCGGGACGGCAGCAAGGAAGAGCAGGTCCTCTCGTTCGGTGAAAAGAAGAACCTGGACGAAGGGTTCATGACCGCAGTGAAGGAACGTCCCGAGACCCTGGAGGGTTTTACCACCAAGATGAACACCGGCATGGGGAACCTCTACGTTACCGTGACCGAATACGACGGCAGGCCCTTTGAGGTTTTTGCCACCATCGGAAAATCAGGCCGCTCCACCACCGCTAAGACAGAGGCCATCGGCCGCCTTGTCTCCCTGGCCCTTCGCTCCGGGGTCAAGGTGGAAAAGATCGTTGAACAGCTCAAGGGCATCGGCGGGGAACATCCCGTGTTCCAGAAGGACGGGCTGGTTCTCTCCATCCCCGATGCCATTGCCCGTATCCTTGAGAGGAGATATCTCCAGGACTCTCCCCACACAAGGAACAACAATTACCATAACAGCCTGGCGGGCGAGACCTGCCCCGAGTGCGGCCAGACCATCAGCTTTGAAGAAGGATGCATGACCTGTCACTTCTGCGGCTTCACCAAGTGCGGGTAAGGTTCCCTTGATCCAGGGACAAAGCGCCCGCGCTTTGTCCCAAGTAGCACTCTCGATCTCCACCTGCGATTCCTCCAGGGCGCGCGACACTTCCTCTGACTCCCGAAGCCGGGCGGAACCCCCAGGCGCCACTTCCCCGCCGCCCGCCACATAATTCGATTATTCCCGTGACACGGGTTTACAAAATCCTTGTCACGCAAAACATACTTTACACAATCGTCGGGCTTGGAGCGGCTACAGGTCGTCCAAGGGGCTTTTCACCCCCCAGCCTCCCTGTTGCAGGACATGGGTGTAGATCATCGTGGTCGAGACGTCCTTGTGCCCCAGCAAGGCCTGAATTGTCCGGATATCCGTGCCCCTTTCCAGGAGATGGGTGGCAAAACTGTGGCGGAACGTGTGGGCGCTGACCTGTTTTCGCAACCCCAGTGTCTTGGCAGCGGCCTTGATGGCCTTGTTTACGACACTTGGGTCCACGTGATGTCTTCGGACCTTCCCGCTCATTGGATCTGTTGATACCTGCCGGGAAGGAAAGACATACTGCCACACCCATTCCCTGCCGGCGTTCGGGTATTTGCGCGCGAGGGAATAGGGAAGGAAGACCTCACCATATCCATGGGCCAGGTCCTGTTCATGGAGGATTTTCACCTTTGCCAGATGATTTTCCAGCAAGGGGATAATGGATTCCGGGAATGTCGTTACCCTGTCTTTCGCACCTTTCCCGGAGCGTACCGTTATATGCTTCATCTGATAATCAATGTCTTTCACCCTGAGCCTGACAGCCTCGGTTATTCGCAGTCCACTGCCGTAAAGGAGCTTGACGATCAGTTGGGAGGGACCCTGGAGAAGATGGATAATCTGCCGCACCTCGTCTCGTGTCAGGACTACGGGAATGTTCATTTTCTTTTTGGCCCGAACCGCATTAATTTCCCCTCCCAAGGGTGTTTTCAGGACTTTCTTGTAGAAGAACACCAGAGCGTTCATAGCCTGGTTTTGGGTCGAAGGGGCGACATGACACTCCACGGCCAAATGGGTAAGAAACTGTTCTATCTTTCTTTCCCCGTCTTGGAGATCTTCCCGGCTGTTCATCCGATGGTATTGAACATACCGCTTGATCCAGTCGGTGTAGGTCCGTTCGGTATGGATGGAGTAATGATGAAGACGCATAATTTCGCGTACTTGATCGAGAAGCCTTTTTTCTTTGCTGCTTGACATTGCTTTTGTTCACCTGTATTAAGGAATATATGTACTACGAGGTTACCTGATAACCTTGTTTTCGTCAAGTTATCAGGGCAAACAGCAATGTTAATCAATGGTTCCCGCGGCGCTTCGAGCCGCGGGAATGCCGAGTTGCCCGGTTCCCGGTCGCCCGTTTGGTTCTTCGGCGCTTCGCGCCTCGGGAACCAAACGTTCGACCGGCAGGACCCCCTTGATAACCGGCTGCTACACAGCCGTTATCAAGGAGAACCTGCCGGTCAACTCGGCATTAAAGCTAAAAAGAGGAACTTGAATGGCTAATTCTAGTAAACAAGTAGAGAAAAAGTCATGTTTTGTAATAATGCCAATTTCCGACGTAGAAGGGTATGAAAGTGGACACTTTTCAAGAGCTTATAGGCACTTAATAAAGCCAGCTTGTGAAGATGCTGGATTTGATCCAATTCGTGCTGATGAAGTAGCATCAAGCAACTATATCGTTATCGATATTCTTTCAAAGATTGTAGAAAGTGAATTAGTCATCTGTGATTTAAGTGGTAAAAACCCAAATGTGTTATATGAGCTTGGCATAAGACAAGCATTTAATTTGCCAACAGTTCTAATTAAAGATA